>Ga0209724_1000171_pt1 | contig 72915 bp, 74 predicted proteins | sample grotaG_FD_184143 | JGI IMG/M metagenome (GOLD analysis project Ga0209724, IMG submission 184143) | Glacier valley bacterial and archeal communities from Borup Fiord, Nunavut, Canada, to study Microbial Dark Matter (Phase II) -... | ecosystem: Environmental > Aquatic > Freshwater > Ice > Glacier ...
ATCTTGTCGCCGTTCATCGTGGACGAGTTGGTGAAGCCGGCGAACAGCTTGTCGCGCCAGACCTGCGAGAACCACGGCTTCGACTTCTTGAACTGCCAGGACACGTTGCCCATGTAGCTCGGCGACCCGAACACGATCGCGTCGGCCGCTGCGAGCTCGGCCCAGGCCGCTTCGGGGATGTTGCCCTCGGCGTCGATGGTGATCAGCGAGGCGGTCACGTCGGGACCTGCTTCATGCCCTCCAGGACGGACTCGGCAAGCTTCCTGGTGTGGCCGTAGCCGGAGTGATAGACCATCGAGACGGTGGTCATCGTGGTTTCCTTGGGAATGGGGACAGGCCGCCATGGCCTGTCGAACGAGGAGCGCAGTGCACCGGATGCGCTGCCAACGCGTGCCCGTGGAGCATTGTTCCGGTCAGGCTGCGAGATCCAACAGCAGGATCTCGGAGGCGCGACCGACGATCGGCCTGCTCGGCGGCCATCGGCTGACGAGGCGGAAGAACGCCGCTCAAGCCGTGAGGCGCGACGGGTCGAAGCGCGCTTCGACGGGATAGGGAAAGACGTCCTCGATGTAGCCGCTCTCGATGCGGTCCTTGAGCCCCTGCCAGTACGACGCCTCGAAGATCTCCGGATGCAGCTCCAGCATCGTGCTGCGGATGGTCGGGTCGCCGAGCAGGAAGGTCTTCCACTCCTCGGGGAAGACATCGTTGCGCGCGACGTGGTACCAGGGCTCGGCGGCCATCTCGTCTTCCTCGTTGCGCGGCAGCGGCACCGTGCGGAAGTTGCACGCCGTCATGTACTCGATCTCGTCGTAGTCGTAGAACACGACACGGCGATTGCGGGTCACGCCGAAGTTCTTGTAGAGCATGTCGCCGGGGAAGATGTTGGCGGCGGCGAGCTGCTTGATCGCGAGGCCGTATTCGCCGAGCGCGCGCCGCTGGTCCTCGGGCTTCGCGTTCTGCAGGTAGATGTTGAGCGGCGTCATGCGCCGCTCGATGTAGCAATGGTTGATCACGATCGCATCCGCTTCCTCGGACACCATCGACGGCGCCTTGCGCTTGAGCTCGTCGAGCAGGTCGGCCGAGAAGCGGTCGCGCGGGAAGGCCACGTCCGAGTACTCCATCGTGTCGGCCATGCGGCCCACGCGGTCGTGCAGCTTGACCAGCCAGTACTTGGCCATCACGCCGGCGCGGTCGACCTCCTTCGGCCGCGGAATGTGATCGTTGATCACCTTGAACACGAAGGGGAACGACGGCAGCGTGAACACCGTCATGACCAGCCCCTTGATGCCGGCCGCGGGAACGAAGGCATCGGTGGAGTGCGCCAGGTGGTGCAGGAAGTCGCGATAGAAGAGCGCCTTGCCGTGTTTCTGCAGCCCGATCATGTTGTAGAGCTCGAACTTGGGACGCGCGGGCAGCATCTCGTGGATGAACTGCACGTAGGCCGCCGGGACCGGCGTATCGACCATGAAGTACGCGCGCGAAAAGCTGAACAGGCTCAGCAGGTCGACCATGTCGAACAGCACCGCATCGATCGCCAGCTTGCCGTCCGGCGTGTGCAGGATCGGGATCGCGAACGGCAGGATGAAGTTGCCGTTGATGACCTTGCCGATCGCGTACGCGCCCTTGTTGCGGAAGAACAGCGACGACAGCATGCGGATCTGGTGGTTGGGCGCGCTCTCGAACGGCTGGGGGAAGCGGCTCGCCGCGGCGTCGACGACCAGCCGCAGGTCGCGGTCGAGGTCCTGGAACGGCGTCGACAGGTCGAAGTCCGCGAACGCGCGCTGCAGGGCCGGGACCAGCCCTTCGCTGCCCGGATAGTAGGAGCGGTAGGCCGGCGGGTCGGCGTCCAGGTGCTCGGTCGAGATCGTCGGCCGCACGAAGATGAACGCGTTGTTGTAGTAGTTGCGGTGCAGGATCCGACAGCACACCGAGTTAAAGAAGGTCTCGGCGCACTCGGGCTGCAGATGGTCGAGCAGCAGGTTGATGTACTGGAACTTCACCTGGGTCCAGAAATCAGGACCCAGCGTGTCGGTCTTGAACTCGCGCTCCAGGCGTTCGACGGTCTCCGCCACGCGGCGGTCGTAGTACTGCAGGCGCTCGCGCGAGGCGTCCTGCACCTCCTGCCAGCGGGCCTCCTCGAAGCGCTGCTTGGCGATCTGCGTGATCTCCCGGAACAGCCGGTAGTGCTTGTTGAAGCCCCACAGCACGACCTGCGCGAACGCCAGGCCGAGGCCGCCGCTGCGCTGTGCGGTCTGGTTCCTCGGGGGCGGGGCGACGAGCGTTGGGTGGCCGGAGTTCATCGCGGGAGTCTAGCCCAGCGGACCCGCGGAAAGGGTGTAGCTACGCGGGTCGACCGGGCGCAAGACTCGAAGGGCGCAAATGGCGGTGCCGATGCGTGTTCATCACCCGAATCGCGTGGTCGACGCGACAGACCGCGCAGCAATCCCCGAAGACTTCAGCCGACTTGGACGGTCACGCGCCTCGGCTGTGCCGTCTCCTGCTTGGGCACGCGCAGCGTCAGGACCCCGTCTTTCAGCGTGGCGTCCGTGCGGCTTGCGTCGAGTTCGCGACTGAGCGTGAAACTGCGTCGGTAATGGGTCGCCTGCACCTCGGCATAGACCAGCTGCTGCACTTCGGTCGTGAGCGGCTGCAACGGGGCTTCCATGACCAGCGCTTCGCCCTCGAGTCGCACCTCGAGCTGGTCGTGCGTGACACCCGGCATGTCCGCCAGGATGGTGATGCCCGACTCGTCTTCGACGACATCGACCCGTGGCACCAGGATTCTTCGTTGACCCGCCGGGGGACTCGTCACGGACGCGGCGGGGCTGGAGGCAGTGGTGCTGTTTTCGTTCATGAGAATTCCTTGGGGTGGCGACGGCGGGTCACTGAACGATGATGCGCTGCGGTCCGGGCGTTGCCGTTCGCGCAATGAAAATCCGCAGCAGGCCCTCCACGTACGTGGCCTTCACTTGGGTTGGGTCGACGTCGTCGGGCAGGTTGATGGCCCGTTTGAACGCGCCGCTCGCACGCTCGTTGGCGTAGATGCTGACCTTCTCGGTCTTGTGCGGCACGTTGGTCGCGCGTTCTCCCGAAATCATCAGTACACCGCGGTCGACCGTGATGTCGACCCTGGTCGCGTCGATCCCCGGCGCGTAGACGCAGATTTCGACGCTGTTCTCTGCGGTGATGATGTTCAGCGGGGGCCATGTGCCTGCGACCACCGAGCGGATGCTGGCTGGCGCATGGCCCGTCAGCCCCAAGGCGTGGTGCAGTTCCTGGCGTCGACGCTCCAGCCCGCCGAAAGTCATGTGGTCGGGCATGGCATACAGGGATTCGAACATGCGGTGCTCCTCAGCGATGGCGATGCTGCCGAGGCTCTCGCCGTGTTTGCGACAGCCGGGCCGATGCACCTTTGGGCCGAAAAGTATCCGACCTTGCGTTCTCGGCGTCCGTGCGCCAGCGCGCTTACCGGCAATGTCGATCAGTTCTCGACAGGCCCGCCCCTGAGAAGCGGACTTGTTGCGCGGTGGTCGAGAAAGAATATGACCGATGGCTGCCGGACACGGCATCGGCCTGACGGTTGCACTTCAACATTTTGCGTGTTGAGGCTCTCAGTTTTTGCCGAAAATGTATTTGCCGTTAAGTGCGGTGTGACACAGACAGGCCGCGATGGACGGCCTAGCTTGGCAGTGCGCCCCGCACCTCGGCTCACTTTCATAAGGCAACCCATGGCGACGACTACTTCTCAGGCCCGAGTGACGGGAGCGGTCGCCTATCGCGAGCGCGGCGCACAGCGCACGTTCCCCCTCGGCCCCTGCCTGCTCGAACGGACCGATGGCAAGACGCCTGAGATCATCTGGGGTGCGCACGGTCAGCACTGTGCGCCCTTGAGCTTGCAGGAGATGGCGCGTGCCGAGTCTGACGGAGACCTGGTCGTGCTCGAGTAGCCTAAGCGATGGATACGCAAAGGTTCTACGCGCCTTCGCCGGGCCATGGTGCTCATCGCGAACGAAAAGATCCAATTCCGCATCGACCGGTACGACCCGGTCCCGACGTCGGTTCCAGTGAAGTCCTCGCGCTCTTCAAGGCGACGGTCCTCAGGCTACGAATGCTGCAGGCCCTGGCCGATTTCAGCCATGCGCTGCAGGCGAGCTCCCGGTATTCAGAGATCATCTCCTCGATGGCCGAGTTGCTGCCTGCCCTTCTCGGGGCCTCAAGCGGCGCGCTGTACCTGAACCAAGGGTCGCCGCATCCGTTACGCCGGGCGTTTGCGTGGGGACCGGAGCGCTACCTGCTCGAAATGGCCGCTGACGACTGCTGGGCCGTTCGGCTCAAGGAGGCATATCGACAGCCAGCGAAACCGGGAGTCGCCAGTTGCAAGCATCTGCTGGCGATACGCCCGTTCCCCCATCATGACAGTCGTTGCTTTCCATTGGTTGCCGCAGGCGATTTGCGCGGCATGCTGGTCGTTGCCGACACGCCGGTTCCCGACTTGCCACCGGGCGAGGGCGATGCCTTTCGACGCCGCGTCCTCGGGCAGGTGGCCACGACGCTCGACCAGCTTCATCGGCTTGCGCGGCTGGAAGACGAAAGCGTTCTGGACGCGTTGACGGGTCTGAGCAATCGCCGCTTTCTCGAGGCGGTGCTTCCTCGTGAAATTGTCCGTGCGACACGGCGTCAAGACGCGAACGGCCAACAGGGTGTCGCCCTGTTGGTGATGGGCGTCGACGACCTCAAGGGGATCAACCAGCACCATGGTCGAGCGCAGGGGGATTCGGTGCTTCGTGTCGTCGCGCGGGCGCTCCAGCAACAGACGCGCGCCAGTGATGTGGCTGCCCGCGTGGGAGGCAATGCATTTGCCGTCGTGCTGACGGACATCAACCCCTTCCTCGCGCTCGCGCGCGGCAACGCATTGCGCAAGAGTCTCGAGCAGCTGTCAGTTCCGGCGGCCGGCATCGTCTGCGGTCAAATCACCGGCTGCTTCGGGGTGGCCCACTATCCCTATCACGGCGTTGCCGCGGGGCCTCTTTTCAAGACCGCACTGCAGGCCCTCGCGCGAGCCCGCGAAGACGGCGGCAACTGCGTCGTGTTCGGCGACTAGGAGGAAGGGGCCTGCTTTCACGGCAGGGGACCGCAGCCGCAGCGACGGAACCCGGGGATGGGCGGACGGCGCTGTCAGTCAGCCAGCGATTCGAGATCACGAAGCGCTTTGTGACTCGGAAACCGGCGCCGGCGAAGGCTCTCCGGGGTTACCTGGGTCGGTTGCGTAGTCACACGACGCGGAAAAGAAAAAGGCGCCCCGCGCAGGCGCCTTTTCCATTTCGCGGCGAGCGCGACTTATTCCACCTTCGCCTTGTCGCGCAGGTCCTTCAGCATCTGTTCGAACTTGGACTGCTGCCATTGCTGGTTGGCCATCATCGCGCTGGCGATCTGCGGCTTGGCTTCCTCGAACGACGGGACCTTCGCATCGCGGATGTCGTCGAGGCGGATCACGTGGTAGCCGAACTGCGTCTTGACCGGGACCTGGGTGTACTGGCCCTTCGGGAGCTTCACCAGGGCCTCGGAGAATTCCTTGACGTAGGTGGATGCCGGCGCCCAGTCGAGGTCACCCCCGTTGGCGGCCGAGCCCGGGTCCTTCGACTGCTTGGCCAGTTCCTCGAACTTGCCGCCCTTCTTGAGCTTGTCGATGATCGCCTTCGCGTCGGCTTCCTTCTCGACCAGGATGTGGCGGGCCCGGTATTCCTTGCCGCCGGTCTCCTTGACCAGCAGGTCGTACTGCTGACGCAGCTCGGCGTCGGTCGGCGCGCTGGCCTTGAAGTAGTCCTGCGCGAGCGCGCCGATCAGCACCTGCTGGCGCGCACGATCGAGCTGCGCCTGCACGTCGGGGTCTGCGGCCAGACCCTTCTTCTCCGCTTCCTGCATCAGGATCTCGCGACGGATCAGGTCATCCTTCACCGCGTTCTGCAGTTCGGGCGAATCCTGCTGCCCCTGCTTGACGAGCTGCGCGACGATGGCGTCGGCCTTCGTCTTCGGGATCGGTTTGTTGTTGACGACGGCGATGTTCTGGGCCGACGCGAGCGACGGACCGACGGACAGCAGGACGGCGAACAGCGCTGTGAAGAGCGCGGCTGCGCCGGGGACGGAACGGGAAAGCACGGGATTCATGAATGATCCTTCTGGAGCGGACAGGTCGGGGGCAAAGGGAGGGGGAGTGAGCGGGTGTCGCTTGCGGAGAGCGGCGTGGGACGACCGCGGGTCGCCGCAGAAATTCGGGTCAGTGCAGGGGGCCCGTCGCGGATGGGGACGCAGCCGTGCCATCAGGGGCTTCGTCGGGCGCCAGCGCTTCGATCGCGAGCGCGTGAATGGCGTTGCGCATCAAATCGGACAGGGAATCATACACGAGGCGGTGCCTCGCCACCCGGCCGAGCCCGGCGAAGCGCGCCGACACGATGCGCAGCTGGAAATGACCACCGCCGCTCGCCGCACCGGCATGACCGGCGTGCTTCGCGCTGTCGTCGATCAGCGCGAGTTGCGTGGGCTGCAGTGCGGCGCGCAGGCGCCGGTCGATCTCGTTGATCGTGTCGACGGCGGTCATGCGCGGTCCTTGAGCGGCAGCGGCTGGGGCGACGGTGGCGCGAGACCGTCCGCGCCGGCGGTGCCCGCTTCGGCCTCCACCTTGTCGAGATAGCGCGAGATCAGCAGTCCCTGCACGAGCGCGAAGGCGATCGTCAGGATCGTCAGCCCGAACGACTTGAACGTGACCCACGTGGTGCGCGAGAACGTGAACGCGACGAACAGGTTGAGCGCGCCCAGCGCGACGAAGAACACGATCCACGACTGATTCATGCGCGACCACACGCGGTCCGGCAACTCGACCCCGCCCGGTTCCATCAGCGCACGGATCAGGTTCTTCTTGAACGCGACGATCCCGACCCACAGGGCGACCGCGAAGGCCCAGTACAGCACCGTGACCTTCCACTTGATGAAGGTGTCGCTGTGGAAGTAGATGCTGGCGCCGCCGAATACCACGAGGATGCCGAAACTCATCCACTGGACGACGCTGACCTTGCGCCGGGTTCCGAGCAACCACGCGATCTGGATCGTGAAGACGATGATCGCGACGGCGATCGCCAGCAGGATCGACGCCTGGTCGGACGGGATCACGCCGTCGCGCGTGATCCCGCCGAGCAGCATCTCCGCGTACCGGTGCGCGACGTCGGGAAACTGTTCGCCGAGCAGGTAGACGACGAAGAACAGCAGCAGCGAGAAGAAGTCGGAGATGAACTTCATGCGCGGCGGTGCACCGATCGGGAAGGCGTCATGTTCGGCGGGCTACTTCGGGTCGAAGCGCAGCGACGCCGAGTTGATGCAGTAGCGCAGGCCGGTCGGCGGCGGTCCGTCGGGAAAAACGTGCCCCAGATGCGCGTCGCACACGTTGCAGACCACCTCCACGCGGCGCATGCCGTGGCTGCCGTCCTCGATCTCGCGCACGTTGGCCGGATCGATCGCCTTGAAATAGCTCGGCCATCCACAGCCGGAATCGAACTTCGTGTCCGATTCGAACAGCGGCGTGTTGCAGCACACGCAGGTGTAGATGCCGTGCGCGTGGTGGTCGTTGAATTCGCCGGTGAAGGGCCGCTCGGTGGCCGCGTGACGCGTCACCTGGTACTGCATCGGCGTGAGTTCCTTCTTCCACTCGCTGTCTTCCTTGCGGACCTTGTTCTGGACTTCGTTCATCGATGGTTCCTTTCGATCGTCGGTGTCACGACGAGCAGCTGACTTCGAGCGTGCCGGCCCACTCGGGCGGCAGGTCCGCATAGTCCGCGAACTCGGGTCGTTCGTCGTACGGGTTGCGAAGCGCACGCGCCAGGCGCTCGATGGCCGAGTAGTCCTGCTGGCGCGCACGCACGATGGCCTCTTCGGCCAGGTGATTGCGAAGCACGTAGGTGGGGTTGACTGCGCGCATCGCAACGCGTCGCGCGTCGGCGCCGCGCGTCTCCTGGGTCAGCCTGGCCCGGTAATCGACCGCCCACGCGTCGAAACGTTCGCGCGCAACGAACAGGTCGCGGACCTGCTGTCCCGGCCGGGTCGCTTGCGCTGCATCGAGTTCGCCGAGGCGGCGGAAGAACAGCGTGAAGTCGGTGCGCGTCTCCTGCAGCAGCGCGAACAGCGCGTCGATCAGCGCCTGATCGCCGGGAAGGGGTTCCGCGAGACCGAGCTTCGCGTGCAGGGCCGCGTCCATGGCGTCGCCGAAGATCGCCTTGAACGGTTCGAGGGCCGCCTCCGCCTGATCGACCTCCTCGATCAGCGGCATCAGCGCCTCGGCCAGGCAATAGCAGTTCCAGCGCGCCACCGCCGGCTGGCGGGAGTACGCGTAGCGGCCCTGCTGGTCGGTGTGGTTGCAGATGTGGTTGGCGTCGAAGCCGTCGAGGAAGCCGAACGGGCCGTAGTCGAGCGTGAGGCCGAGGATGCTCATGTTGTCGGTATTCATCACGCCGTGGCAGAACCCCACGGCCTGCCACTGCGCCATCAGGCGCGCGGTCCGCGCGGTCACCGCGGCCAGCAGCGCCTGGTAGGGGTTCGCTTCGCCGCGCGCTTCGGGATAGAAGGCGTCGATCACGTAGTCGGCGAGGATCTTCAGCTCGTCGTGGCGGTTGCGCGACGACCAGTGCTCGAACGAGCCGAAGCGCACGAACGAGGGCGCCATGCGCAGCACCACGGCGGCCGTCTCCACCGACTCGCGGATCACCGGCTGGTCCGATCCCGCGATGCTCAGCGCGCGTGTGGTCGGGATGCCGAGCCCGTGCATCGCTTCGGAACAGAGGTACTCGCGGATCGACGAACGCAGGACCGCGCGACCGTCGCCCATGCGCGAATACGGCGTCGCGCCGGCGCCCTTGAGCTGCAGCTCGACCAGTCCGTCGCGCGTCTCGACGCCGCCGAGCAGATGCGCCCGGCCGTCGCCGAGCTGTCCGGCCCAGACGCCGAACTGGTGCCCGGAGTAGACGGCGGCCATCGGCTCGGCACCGCGCGGCACGTGGTTGCCGGCGAGCACGGCAAGGGCTGCCGGCGCCGCGAGCTCGGCGGGGTCGAGGCCGAGCAGGGCGGCCGAGGCATCGCTGATCGCCACGGTGTACGGCGACGGTAGCGGAACCGGCGCGAGCCGCGTGCCGAATGCAGTCGGCAATGCAGCGAACCGGTTGCGCCACGCGAGGCGGTCGAAGGCACTCGAGGCGTCGTCGATCGACGGGTCGGAGATGGGGGCGGGTGCCGCGAGCGTCGCGGCGGGGAAGGAAGACATGGCGCGATTCTAAGGGTTCGTCCGTCTGCCCCGCGGCGGCCGATCGTCGGAACATCGTGGTGTTCGCGCTCGCGCTGCAACATCAAAACTCGTTGACGCGCCGCAAAAGCGACCTCGACAATGCGCCTCCGCTGCGGCAGGGTCCTATAACCGCCCTTCTGGTCAGTCGATGTTGTTGCGCTGCGCTCAGGGTCGACGGGATCGTCGCAAGACGGCCCCCATCCGGATTCCACCATCACTTCAGGAGTCGTTCATGCAAGGTCTGATGATGGGCACGCAGCTGCTCATCTCCACGCTCATCGAGCATGCCGGTCGCCATACCGGCGACACCGAGATCGTCTCGCGGCGCGTCGAGGGCGACCTCCATCGCACCACGTGGCGCGAGGTCCAGCTGCGCTCGAAACGGCTCGCGAACGCGCTGATCGCGATGGGCGTGCAGCCGGGCGACCGGGTCGCGACGATCGCCTGGAACGGGTACCGCCACCTCGAGCTCTACTACGCGGTGTCGGGCATCGGGGCGATCCTGCACACCATCAATCCGCGGCTGCATCCGGACCAGGTGGCGTGGATCGTCAATCACGCCGAAGACCGTCACGTGTTCTTCGACACGACCTTCCTGCCGATCGCGCAGGCCGTGGCCGCGCGCTGTCCGACGGTCATGAGCTGGATCCAGATGGCCGCGCGCGACCGCATGATCGCCGACACCACCGGCGTCGAACCGCTGTGCTACGAGGAGCAGGTCGATGCGCAGCCGGACCACTTCGTGTGGCCGAGCTTCGACGAGAACACCGCGTCGTCGCTGTGCTATACGTCGGGTACCACCGGCAATCCGAAGGGTGTCCTCTACTCGCACCGCTCCAGCGTGCTGCACGCGTTCGGCGCCGCCATGCCCGACGCGATGGGCGTGTCGGCCAGCGACTGCGTGCTGCCGGTCGTGCCGATGTTCCACGTCAACGCGTGGGGCCTGCCGTACACGATGGCCCTGGTCGGCTGCAAGGTGGTGTTCCCCGGCGCGGCGCTCGACGGCAAGTCGCTCTACGAGCTGTTCGAGACCGAGAAGGTGACGTTCTCGGCCGGCGTGCCGACAGTGTGGCTCGGCCTGATCAACTACATGAAGCAGAACGGCATCCGGTTCACGTCGTTCCGCAAGACGATCATCGGCGGCTCGGCCTGCCCGCCGGCGATGATCCGCACCCTCAACGACGACTTCGGCGTCGAGGTGATCCACGCGTGGGGCATGAGCGAGATGTCGCCGCTGGGCACGACCTGCAAGCTCGCCAACAAGCACCTCGCGTACTCGAAGGACCAGCAGCTGCGCATCCTGGAGAAGCAGGGGCACGTGATTTACGGCGTCGACATGAAGATCGTCGACCCGGACGGCAAGGACCTGCCGTGGGACGGCGTGGCCTTCGGCGACCTGCTGGTGCGCGGGCCGTGGGTGGTTCGCGAGTACTTCAAGGGCGAGGGCGGTGATCCGCTGGTGGTCGATGCCGACGGCGTCTCGTGGTTCCCGACCGGCGACGTGGGGACCATCGATCCGGACGGCTACCTGCAGATCACGGACCGCAGCAAGGACGTCATCAAGTCCGGCGGCGAATGGATCGGATCGATCGATCTCGAGAACATCGCGATGGCGCATCCGGAGGTCGCGATGGCGGCGGTGATCGCGATCCCGCATCCGAAATGGGACGAGCGTCCGCTGCTGGTCGTGGTGAAGAAGCCCGACAGCCAGGTCACCAGGGAAGCGCTGATCGCGCACTACGAAGGAAAGATCGCGAAGTGGTGGACGCCCGACGACGTCGTCTTCGTCGACGCGATTCCGCTCGGGGCGACCGGAAAGATGCTCAAGGCGAAGTTGCGTGAAACGTTTCGGGGGCACAAGCTGCCGACCGCGTGATCGCGCGTCACAGGGGACCGGCTGGATCGTTGGGGTATCTCCTAGATGCCCGCCAGGGCTCGATTTCAGTAGACTCCGCCGGCTTGCAGCGCGCCGCAACCGGCTCTTGCAGTGGACCAGATCGCGGCCTCAAGGTCGCGCTTCAATGAATTCGTGGGCCGCCTCGCGCGTCCGCGTGCATGCATCAACCGGATGGAGACACTTATGAAACGCACTCTCAGCGCGCTCGCCTGTGGCGGCGCCTTCGCCCTCGCAATGGGCATCTCGGCGACGGCCTCCGCCGAAGTCGTGAAGATCGCCTTCATCGATCCGCTGTCGGGCATCCTCGGCAACGTCGGCTCGAACCAGCTCAAGAGCATCCAGTTCCTGGCCGAGAAGTTCAACGCGCGCAAGGCCGCCGGCCCGGACGTGACGTTCGAGATCGTCGGCTTCGACAACAAGGCCAGCCCGCAGGAGAGCCTGAACGCGCTCAAGGCCGCCCAGGACCAGGGCATCCGCTACGTGACCCAGGGCAACGGCTCGGGCGCGGCCGGCGCGATCATCGACGCGATCAACAAGTTCAACGAGCGCAATCCCGAGAAGGCGATGCTGTTCCTGAACCACTCGGCCGTGGATCCGGACCTGACCAACAGCAAGTGCAGCTTCTGGCACTTCCGCTTCGACGCCGACACGTCGATGAAGATGGAAGGCCTGACGACGTTCATGGCCAAGGACCCGAAGATCAAGAAGGTCTACCTGATCAACCAGAACTACGCGCACGGCGTGCAGGTCGCCAAGTTCGCCAAGGAACTGCTGGCCCGCAAGCGGCCCGACATCCAGATCGTGGGTGAGGACCTGACACCGCTCGCGCAGACCAAGGACTTCGCACCTTACGTCGCCAAGATCAAGGCTTCGGGCGCCGACACGGTCATCACCGGCAACTGGGGTGCCGACCTGTCGTTGCTGATCAAGGCGTCCAAGGAAGCGAACCTCGATACCAACTTCTACACGTACTACGCTGGCGTCAGCGGCACGCCGACCGCGCTCGGCTCGTCGTCGGGCGACGGTCGCGTGAAGATGATCTCGTACTGGCATGCGAACGTCGACAACAACACGTTCGAGCCGCTGTATGTCGAGTTCAAGAAGAAGTACAACGACGAGCTGTACGTCACGGCCCTGTGGACGGAACTGACCTTCCTGTCGGATGCGATCAAGAAGGCCAAGTCGACGGATCCGACCAAGGTCGCGTTCGCGTTGGAAGGCATGGAGCAGAAGGGCGCCGGAGCGGGTGACGTCACGATGCGCAAGTCGGACCACCAGCTGCAGATGACGCTGTACATCTCGGAGTGGACGAAGGCCGGTGGCAAGCTCAAGTACGACGTCGAGAACACCGGCTATACGTTCAAGACCGACGTGATGCTGGACCCGTACGTGTCGTCGACGCCGACGTCGTGCCAGATGAAGCGGCCGGCGGCCACCTAACCGGACCCCCTCCCCCGTTGGGGGAGGGTTGGGGAAGGGGCGAGCGCAGCGAGCGAAGGAGCTCGCCTGGCGGCGAGCCCCCCTCCCAACCTTCCCCCGGAGGGGGAAGGAGCAGATCACCTTGGAGTTCTTCCTCATCTCCCTGCTGAACGGCGTGAGCTATGGGCTCCTGCTGTTCATGCTGTCCAGCGGCCTCACGCTCATCTTCAGCATGATGGGCGTGCTCAATTTCGCGCACGCGACCTTCTACATGCTGGGTGCGTACATCGCATACCAGATCAGCGTGTGGGTCGGCTATTGGCCGGCGCTGTTCATCGCGCCGATCGTCGTCGGCCTCGGCGGCGCGCTGTTCGAGCGCTACTCGCTGCGCCGCGTCCACAAGTTCGGCCACGTGCCCGAGTTGCTGGTCACCTTCGGCCTGTCGTACTGCATCAGCGAGTTCGTCCAGCTGATCTGGGGCCGCGCACCCGTCGACTACCGCATCCCCGCACTGCTCGACGGCCCGCTGTTCACGATCTACACGACGACCTTCCCGGCCTACCGCGGCTTCATGATGCTGGTGGCGGTGCTGATGCTGGTCGCGGTCTACCTGCTGTTCACGAAGACCCGCATCGGCCTCGTGATCCAGGGGGCGCTGTCGCATCCCGACATGGTGGAGGCGCTCGGGCACAACGTGCCACGCGTCTTCATGATGGTCTTCGGTGGCGGCTGCGCGCTGGCGGGACTGGCCGGCGTCATCGGGGGCAACGCGTTCGTGACCGAACCCGGCATGGCGCTGACGGTGGGCTCGATCATCTTCGTGGTGGTCGTGGTCGGCGGCATGGGATCGCTCGCCGGCGCGTTCGTCGCGTCGCTGCTGATCGGCATCGTGCAGACCTTCGCGGTCGCGCTCGACAACTCGTTCGTCACGCTGTTCAGCCGCTTCGGCTGGACCATCACGCCGGACACCATCGGCTATCCGTTCCTCAAGCTGACGATCTCGCAGGTCGCGCCGATCATGCCGTATCTGCTGCTCGTGCTGATCCTGATCTTCCGGCCGCGCGGCCTGATGGGGAAGCGCGATGACTGACCTCGCCGCACAACGCACTGACGCACCCGCCGATCGGCCCCGGGGCAGGACGCTGAAGTTCGTGCCGATCAACGTGGGGCAGAGCGCGTTGTGGATCTTCTTCGTGCTGGCGATGGTGATCGCGCCGTTGATCTTCAAGTCGAGCCTGTCGCTGACCATCCTGTCGCAGATCGGCACGCTGATCATCGTCTGCCTGTCGTACAACATGCTGCTCGGGCAGTCCGGCATGCTCAGCTTCGGCCACGCGGTGTACGTCGGACTCGGCGCGTTCATCTCGATTCACGTGATGAACGCGATCACCGCCGGTTCGTTCCACCTTCCGGTGTCGCTGGTGCCGCTGATCGGCGGCCTGGCCGGCGCGTTCTTCGGCGTGCTGTTCGGGTATGTGACGACGAAGAAATCGGGCACGACCTTCGCCATGATCACGCTCGGCATCGGCGAACTGGTCGCCGCGAGCTCGCTGATGCTGCCGGAGTTCTTCGGCGGCGAGGCGGGCATCACCACCAATCGCGTGATCGGCGAGCCGGTGGTGGGCATCACGTTCGGGCCGCAGATCCAGGTCTATTACCTGATCGCGATCTGGTGCCTCGTGTGCACCGCGCTCATGTACGCATTCACGAAGACCCCGCTCGGCCGCATGGCCAACGCGGTCCGTGACAACCCCGAGCGCGCCGAGTTCGTCGGCTACAACACGCAGCGCGTGCGCTACCTGGTCGTCATCATCGCGGGCTTCTTCGCCGGCATCGCAGGCGGCCTGGGCGCGATCAACTTCGAGATCGTCAGCTCGGAAAACGTCAGCACGGTCCGTTCGGGCGCTTATCTGCTGTTCACCTTCCTCGGCGGCGTCGGCTTCTTCTTCGGGCCGATCATCGGCGCGGTGATCTTCGTGCTGTCGTTCGTGATGCTGTCCGAGATCACGAAGGCCTGGCTGCTGTACCTCGGCATCTTCTTCCTGCTGATGGTGATGTACGCGCCGGGCGGCATCGCGAGCCTGATCATGATGAACCTGCGCGTGGCGCAGTTCGGCAAGTTCCGCCGCATGGCCGTGCCTTACCTCCTGGTCATCGCCGCCGCGCTGCCGCTGTTCGTCGGCGTCGTGTCGCTCATCGAGATGCTCTACCACCTGCAGCTCGAGTCGGCCGGCGGCACGGAGATGAGGCTGTTCGGCGTGACGGTCGACACCGCGTCGGTGACGGCCTGGATCGTCGCCGCGCTGATCACCGCCGCGGGGACCGCATCCATGTTCTTCGCCTCGCGTCGCTTCAAGCGCGCGTGGGGCAGTGCGCAGAGCGAGATCCAGGAACAGATCGAAAGGAGCCTCGCATGACGCAGCGGGACCAAGGGACGGTCCATGCCAGCCGGACCGGCGAGTGTGCGATCGAGCTGCGCGACGTGCGCAAGAGCTTCGGCAAGTCCGAGATCATCCGCGGCGCGACGCTGGCCATTCCCGCCGGCGAGCGTCACGCGGTGATCGGTCCGAACGGCGCCGGCAAGTCGACGCTGTTCAACCTGATCTCGGGGCGCTTCGGCGTGACGTCGGGCGACATCCTGCTCGACGGGAGGAGCATCCTCGGACTCGCGCCGTTCGAGATCAACCGGTGCGGGCTGTCGCGCAGCTTCCAGATCACCAACATCTTCCCGCGGCTGTCGGTCTTCGAGAACCTGCGCTGCGCGGTGCTCTGGTCGCTCGGCTACAAGTATTCGTTCTGGCATTCGCTCGCGCGCCTGCGGGACGCGCGTCTGCGGGCCGAGGAGGTGCTGGAGCTGATCGGCCTGCGCCGTCGCCACGACGTCGCGGCCGGCATGCTGACCTACGCGGAGCAGCGCGCGCTCGAGATCGGCATCACGGTCGCGGGCGGCGCCAGCGTGATCCTGCTCGACGAGCCGACCGCCGGCATGAGCCGCTCGGAGTCGGACCACGCGGTCGAGCTGATCCGCCGCGTCACGGTCGGCAAGACGCTGATCATGGTCGAGCACGACATGAGCGTGGTGTTCGGCCTCGCCGATCGCATCTCGGTGCTGGTCTACGGCGAGGTGGTCGCGACCGATATCCCGGCGGCGATCCGCACCAACCGGAAGGTGCAGGAGGCCTATCTGGGTTCGCACGCCGAGGAGGCCCACGCATGAGCACCGCCATCGGCACCGCCGATCCGTTGCTGAAGATCACCGACCTGCACGCCTACTACGGCAAGAGCCACGTGCTGCACGGCATCGACCTGCACATCGGTGCCGGCGAGATCGTCAGCCTGCTCGGGCGCAACGGCGTCGGTCGATCGACCACGGTGAAGTCGATCATGGGGCAGGTGGCCACCACCGGCTCGATCACCTTCAAGGGCGAGGAGATCGCCAACGAGAAGGCGTTCCGCATCGCGCATCGCGGCATCGGCTACGTGCCGGAGAACCGCGACGTCTTTCCGCGCCTCACGGTCGAGCAGAACCTGATCCTCGGCGAGAAGGGCGGCAAGAAGGCGGGCCGCTGGTCGCTGGCGGACATGTACAAGATGTTCCCGCGACTCAAGGAACGCGAGCACGTCGCGGCCGGCGTGCTGTCCGGCGGCGAGCAGCAGATGCTGACGCTGTGCCGCACGCTGATGGGCGACCCCGACTTCATCATGATCGACGAGCCGACCGAGGGGCTGGCGCCGAAGATCGTCGAACTCGTGGCCGACTATCTGAAGGAACTGAAGAACCGCGGCATCTCCGTGCTGCTCGTCGAGCAGAAGCTCGCGATCGCGCTGGAGATCTCGCAGCGCGTCTACGTGATGGGCCACGGACAGATCGTGTTCGAGGGCACCCCGGCGGAGCTGAAGGCCAATCCGACGATCCGCAAGGAGTGGCTGGAGGTCTGATTCACTCCCTCCCCAGAGCGGGAGGGCGATGCGAGCCCAGGCCTCGGTATTGCCAGGTGGAGACCCACCTCGAACAAAAAGGCACGACCGTTCTATTTTGCTATCATCGCCGTCCGGCCCGCGGTCCACCGGGCGATTGGAAGCGCCGGCCCTGCGCCGGTCGCACGAGGCGGATCCGTCAACGACGCGCCGCCGAACAACGACATTTCGAGGAAGCTCCCCATGACAGCAACAACCCAGGTGAAGGACGGCATCGCCGTCATCACGGTGGACAACCCGCCCGTCAACAGCATGAGCATCGCTGCGCGCCGGGGCATCGCCGCCGGCATGGAGCAGGCGCTGGCCGACGCTTCGGTGACGGCGATCGTGCTGACCGGCAAGGGCAAGTCGTTCTGCGCCGGTGCCGAGATCAAGGAGTTCAACACGCCGGCCGCCTTCGCCGAGCCGTCGCTCGCGTCCGTCATCGAGCTGATCGAGAACGCGTCGAAGCCGGTGGTCGCGGCGATCAACGGCACCGCGATGGGCGGCGGCCTCGAGCTCGCGCTCGGGTGCCACTACCGCATTGCCGTGACCGGCGCGCAGATCGCGCTACCCGAGGTCAAGCTCGGCATCCTGCCGGGGGCCGGCGGCACGCAGCGCCTGCCGCGCGTGGTCGGCGTCGAGCTCGCACTCAACATGATCGTCAGCGGCACGCCGATGGCCGCCGAGAAGCTCGCCAAGACCGCGCTGTTCAGCAAGGTCGTCGACGGCGACGTGGTGGCCGAGGCAATCACCTTCGCGAAATCCATCGCCACCACGAAGCCGCTGCCGAAGATCCGCGACATCAAGATCGACTTCCCGCTGTACGAGGGCTTCTTCTCGTTCGCGCGCAACACCGTCAAGGCCGTCGCGAAGAACTATCCGGCGCCGCTCAAGTGCGTCGACTGCGTGGAGGCCGCGGTGACCAAGCGCTTCGACGACGGCATCGCGTTCGAGCGCGCGGCCTTCCTCGAACTGGTCGCGACCCCCGAGTCGAAGGCGCTGCGTCACGCGTTCTTTGGCGAGCGCGCCGCGAGCAAGATCCCCGACGTGCCCGACGACACGCCGACCCGCGCGATCAAGTCCGCCGCCGTGATCGGCGCCGGCACGATGGGCGGCGGCATCGCGATGAACTTCGCGAACGCCGGCATCCCGGTCAAGGTGCTCGAGCTCAAGCAGGAAGCGCTCGACAAGGGCCTGGGGACGGTGCGCAAGAACTACGAGAACACGATGAAGAAGGGCAAGCTGACGCAGGAGAAGTTCGATCAGCGCGTCGGCCTGATCACCGGCACCACCGACTACGCGGACATCGCGGATGCCGACATCGTCGTCGAAGCCGTCTTCGAGGAGATGGGCGTCAAGGAAGCCGTGTTCAAGAAGCTCGACGAGGTGATGAAGCCGGGCGCGATCCTCGCGTCGAACACGTCGACGCTCGACGTCGACCAGATCGCGGCCTTCACCAAGCGGCCGCAGGACGTGATCGGCACGCACTTCTTCAGCCCCGCCAACGTGATGAAGCTGCTCGAGATCGTGCGCGGCAAGGCGACGGCCAAGGATGTCCTCGCGACCACGATGGGCCTGTCGAAGAAGCTCAAGAAGACCGGCGTGGTGTCGGGCGTGTGCGACGGTTTCATCGGCAACCGGATGATCGAGCAGTATTCGCGCCAGGCCGGCTTCCTGCTGGAAGAGGGCGCGCTGCCCGAGCAGGTCGACAAGGCGGTCGAGAAGTTCGGCTTCGCGATGGGCCCGTTCCGCATGGGCGACCTGGCCGGCAACGACATCGGCTACGCGATCCGCAAGCGCCGCTACGTCGAGAAGCCGAACATGGTCTATTCGAAGACCGCGGACCTGCTCGTCGAGATGGGCCGTCACGGTCAGAAGACCAGTGCCGGCTGGTACGACTACAAGCCGGGCAACCGCACGCCGATCCCGAACAAGGACGTCAACGACATGATCGTCGCGGAGTCCAAGCGCCTCGGAATTGAACGACGGAAGATTACCGACGACGAAATTGTGCAGAGACTGGTGTTCGCCCTCGTCAACGAAGGCGCCCAGATTCTCGACGAAGGCATCGCGCAGCGCGCGTCGGACATCGACATGGTCTACCTGACCGGCTACGGCTTCCCGATCTATCGCGGCGGCCCGATGTGCTACGCCGACACGGTCGGCCTGCAGAAGGTGGTGATGAGGATGGAGCAGTTCGGCAAGGGCCCGAACGCGGGGCGCCAGGGCCAGGCGTGGGTGCCGGCGCCGCTGCTGGCGAAGTTGGCCAGCGAAGGCAAGACTTTCTCTTAAAGACACAAAGACGCGACGCGCAGCGTCGCGGTTCGTCAATTATTTCCGAAGGAAATACCTCATGACCGACGCCGTCATCGTTTCAACCGCACGCACCGCCCTCGCCAAGTCCTGGAAGGGTGCCTTCAACATGACGCACGGCGCCTCGTTGGGCGGCCATGCCGTCAAGCACGCGATGGAGCGTGCGCAGCTCGATCCGGCCGAAGTCGACGACGTCGTGATGGGCTGCGCCACGCCCGAAGGGGCCACCGGTTCCAACATCGCCCGCCAGATCGCGCTGGCCGCCGGCTGTCCGGTCACGACTTCGGGCATGACCATCAACCGCTTCTGCTCGTCGGGCCTGCAGACCATCGCCACGGCCGCGCAGCGCGTGATCGCCGGCGAAGGCGACATCTACGTGGCCGGCGGCGTCGAGTCCATCTCGTGCGTGCAGGCCGAGATGAACATGCACATGTTGCGCGACCCCAACCTGTTGAAGGCCAAGCCCGAGATCTACTGGAACATGCTGCAGACGGCCGAGCAGGTCGCCAAGCGCTACAACATCCCGCGCGAGGCGCAGGACGAGTACGGCGTGGAGAGCCAGCGTCGCGCGTCGGCCTCGCGCGAGCTCGGCCGCTTCAAGCAGGAGATCGTCCCCATGACGACGATGATGGGCGTCGCCGACAAGGCGACCGGCATGCTCGGCATCAAGGAAGTGACGATCAGCGAGGACGAAGGCATCCGTTCGGACACCACGTACGAAGCGGTCGCGAAGATCAAGCCGGCGATGCCCGGCGGCGTGATCGCGGCCGGCAACGCGAGCCAGTTCTCCGACGGCGCGTCGGCCGCCGTGATCATGAACAGCAAGACGGCCGAGCAGAAGGGCCTGACCCCGCTCGGGATCTTCCGCGGCTTCGCGGTCGCCGGCTGCGAGCCCGACGAGATGGGCATCGGGCCGGTCTTCGCGATCCCCAAGCTGCTCAAGAAGGCCGGCATGACGGTCGCCGACATCGGCCTGTGGGAACTGAACGAGGCTTTCGCCGTGCAGGTGATCTACTGCCGCGACAAGCTCGGCATCCCGAACGACCGCCTCAACGTCGACGGCGGCGCGATCGCGGTCGGCCATCCGTACGGCGTGACGGGTGCGCGCCTGGTCGGCCATGCGCTGATCGAAGGCAAGCGTCGCGGCGAGAAGTTCGTCGTCGTCACGATGTGCATCGGTGGCGGGATGGGCGCGGCCGGGCTGTTCGAGGTCGTCTGAGCGAGGCGAGGCAGGGCGGACATCCGGCACGATCGATCGTCGACACGCCGGTCTCGGGAGACATCGTGAGCGACGCGAGCGGCGGTCGGTGGGTGGGGTGGGCGGTCGTCCTCGGTGCGCTGGCGTTCGCGCCGGGCGCCGCCCTCGCGCAGGCGGAAAAGGCGGTCGCGGCGATCGACCAGAAGGATTGCGAAGGCGCGATCGACGCGTTGAACCGCGGGGTCGCCGACGGCGAGGTGCGCTCGATGTACCTGGTCGGCCAGATGTTCGAGTTCGGCATCTGCCTCAAGGTCGATCCGCGGCGTGCGGTGCCGGTCTACGAACGCGCGGCGACGCTCGGGGATGCCGCTTCGGCGCGGTCGCTGGCGGTGATCCACGCCCGCGGCGCCGGCGTGCCGCATAGCTACGTCAAGGCCGGGTCCTGGTTCGCGCTGTCGCACGGCGGCAAAGCCGGCATCGACCTGCCGGCCGAGTCCACGTTCGCGACGCCCGACGCGATCGCGAAGACCTACGTCGAGGCGGTGCACGACCTTGCGGAAGACACGATGGTCTATCCGGCGCAGGCGACCGTGCAGGGCGTGCGGGCGCGCGTGGTGATGCGCTTCGATCCGCGCGATGCTTCGGTTTCGGTCGTCAGCAGCACCGACAACCAGGGCAACGCGACGAATCATCTGGGCCCGAACAAGCATCTGTTCGAGCGGGCGCTGGCGACGAGCTACGACGCGGCGATCAAGGCGCTGCCGAAGCCGGACCTTCCGGCGACGGGCGACTACGCGACCGAGCACGAGTTCGAGTTCAGCCGCGATCGCAACGGTCGCGACGGACCTTACGGATCGCAGGGTCTGCGTCGTTGAGCGCCGGTGCGACCCCTGGATCGTCCCGCTCCGGGATCGGTGTCGAGCGGGTAGATCGAGCCATGATCCAATCCCGGTTACCGGAAGCCACTTCCACGGAGCAAGCGATGCAGCGTTCGCCGGGCACCTCTTCAAGGTCCCGCGGATTCGCGGCGATCGTCATGGTCGCCGCGCCGGTCGCCCTCCATGCGCAGTCCTCGGAGAAGGCCAACGCCGCGCTCGGGCTGATCGACCAGAACCAGTGCGAACCCGCGGTCGAAATCATCAACCAAGCAATGGTCGCCGGCGAGCCGAAATCGTTCTACATCGCGGGCCAGCTCTTCCAGTACGGCTTCTGCCTGGTGCAGAACGTGCCGCGCTCGACGCGGCTCTACGAGCGCGGTGCGCTGCTCGGCGATCGCACGTCCGCCCGGACGCTGGCGATGATGCATGCGCGGGGCGACGGCATTGCGCAGAGCTACCAGCAGGCCGGCCGCTGGTACGCGATCTCGGACGGGACCAACAAGGACGGCACGGCGGAGAAGGCGATCGACGCGTACAAGGAACCCGATGCCCTCGTGAAGACCTACATCGAGGCGGTGAACGACACGGCCGTGGCGATGATGGCGTACCCGCGCGAGGCGATCGACCGGGGCGTCACCGGAACCGTCAAGGTCCGCTTCGATCCGCGCTTCGCCCGCGTGACGCTGGTCAAGAGCACCGACAGCACCGGCAGTCCGGCCGCCGGCCCGCCGAACCGCCACGACTTCGAGCGGGCGCTGCTGGCCGGCTATGCCGACGCGATCCGCTTGCTGCCGAAGCCGCCGATGTCCCCCAACGTCGACAACTCGGTCGAACGCGAAGTGGCCTTCGAACGAAAGGTCTACATCGCGAACGAACCCGAGGGGCTGCAGTCGCTGCCGCGGTCGTGACCGCGACCCCGCGTCTGTTTCCGACTGATCGGGCGGGCTCCTTTCGCGTCGCGTCCGGCGCTCGTTCCCATCCCAACACCTTCCTTCGATGACCTCCAAGATCCTCTCCCGCCGCGACATCGCCTTCCTGCTCTACGAATGGCTCGACGTCGAATCGCTCACCGAGCGCCCGCGTTTCGCGGACCACAGCCGCGAGACCTTCGACGCGGCGATGCTGACCTGCGAGCAGATCGCGACGGATCTCTTCGAGCCCCACAACAAGAAGAACGACCAGAACGAGCCGCACTTCGACGGCGAACGCGTGACGATGATCCCCGAGGTCGGCAAGGCGCTCGCGGCGTTCTGCGACGCCGGCCTGATGGCCGCGGGCCGCGACTACGAGCTCGGCGGGACCCAGTTGCCGGCCGTGATCGAGAAGGCCGGCTTCGCGTGGTTCAAGGCGGCCAACGTGGGGACGTCGTCGTATCCCTTCCTGACCATCGGCAACTCCAACCTGCTGCTCGCGCACGGCTCCGAGGAGCAGATCGAGCGCTTCGTGAAGCCGATGATGACCGGCCGCTTCTTCGGCACGATGTGCCTGTCGGAGACGCAGGCGGGGTCGTCGCTGTCCGACGTCAAGACGCGCGCCGTCCGGCAGGCGGACGGAAGCTTTCGGCTCTTCGGCAACAAGATGTGGATCTCGGCCGGCGAGCACGAACTGTCGGAGAACATCGTCCACCTCGTGCTGGCCAAGATCCCCGAGGCCGACGGCGCGCTGCCGCTCGGCGTGAAGGGCATCTCGCTGTTCATCGTGCCGAAGTTCCTCGTGAACGACGGCGGCAGCATCGGCGAACGCAACGATGTCGTGCTCGCGGGTCTCAATCACAAGATGGGGTACCGCGGCACCACCAACTGCCTGCTGAACTTCGGCGAGGGCAAGCACAGGCCAGGCGGCGAGGCGGGAGCGGTCGGCTACCTGGTCGGCGAGCCGAACAGGGGCCTCGCGCAGATGTTTCACATGATGAACGAGGCGCGCATCGGCGTCGGCCTCGGGGCCGTGGCGCTCGGCTACACCGGCTACCTGCATTCGCTCGACTACGCACGCAACCGGCCGCAGGGCCGGCCGCCGTCGGGCAAGGATCCGGCGCAGGCGCAGGTACCGATCGTCGCGCACGCCGACGTCAAGCGCATGCTGCTCGCGCAGAAGTCGTACGTGGAAGGCGGCCTCGCCCTCAACCTGTACTGCGCGAAGCTGGTCGACGACGAGCACACGGCTGCGGACGACGCCACGCAGCGCGACGCCAAGCTGCTGCTCGACATCCTGACGCCGATCGCGAAGAGCTGGCCGTCGCAGTGGTGCCTCGAAGCCAACAGCCTCGCGATCCAGGTCCACGGCGGCTACGGCTACACGCGCGACTACAACGTCGAGCAGTTCTACCGCGACAACCGCTTGAACCCGATCCACGAAGGCACACACGGCATCCAGGGCCTGGACCTGCTGGGCCGCAAGGTCGTCATGCAGGGTGGGGCGGCGCTGAAGGCACTGGCCGCGCGCGTTCGCGCGACGATCGCACGCTGCGAGGCGGTACCCGATGCCGGTTCGCAGCGCCTCGCCGGCCTGCTCGAAGCGCAATGGGATCGCCTCGAGCAGGTGACCGCGATCGTCCACGCGGCCGGGGACACCAACCGCACCCTCGCCAACGCCAGCGTCTATCTCGAAGCCTTCGGGCACATCGTCATCGCGTGGATGTGGCTCGAGCAGGCGCTGGCCGCCGGTCGTTCGATGAACGGGGGAACGGACGCTGCAGTCAACGACGACGACTTCTACCAGGGCAAGCTCGCCGCCTGCCGCTTCTTCTTCGCGTTCGAGCTGCCGAAGGTCGGGCCGATGCTCGAGCTGCTGGCGTCGCTCGACGACACCACGCTGACGATGCGCGACGCATGGTTCTGAAAAGATCGATGATGGGTTCGGTGTTCGTTCGGACCCATCCCCATCCCAACCCCGGGTCACGCCCGGGGCAAGCTCTTCCCCATGAAGGGGAAGGGGCGGACTGTCCGCGCTTCGCGCAAAAGGAGGAGAAGGCATGAGCATCAAGAAACTGTTCGACCTCAGCGGCCGTACGGCCCTCGTTACCGGCGGCTCGCGCGGCCTCGGGCTGCAGATCGCGGAGGCGCTCGGCGAGCAGGGCGCCAAGCTGGTGCTGTCGTCGCGCAAGCAAGGCGACCTCGACGAGGCCGTCGAGCACCTGAAGAAGATGGGCATCGAGGCGCATGCGGTGGCCGCCGACCTCGGCACGACCGACGGCGCGCAGCCGCTGGTGGCCGCCGCGATGAAGCACCTCGGCCACATCGACATCCTCGTCAACAACGCCGGCGCGAGCTGGGGGGCGCCCGCCGAGGATCATCCGCTGGACGCATGGGAGAAGGTGATGAACCTCAACGTGCGCGGCATCTTCCTGACCAGCCAGGCGGTGGGCAAGGCGAGCATGATCCCGCGCCGCTCGGGCCGCATCATCAGCGTGGCGTCGATCGCCGGCTTCAAGGGCAACGCGCCGGGCACGATGCAGACCATCGCGTACAACACCAGCAAGGGCGCGGTCGTGAACTTCACGCGCACGCTGGCCGGCGAATGGGGCCCCTACAACATCAACGTCAACGCCATCGCGCCGGGCTTCTTCCCGTCCAGGATGACCAAGGGCATCCTCGCCACGCTCGGCGAGGAGAAGCTCGCGCAGCATGCGCCGCTGGGCCGCATCGGCGACGACGAGGACCTCAAGGGCGTGGCACTGCTGTTCGCGAGCGACGCCGGCAAGCACATCACGGGGCAGATCCTGGCCGTGGACGGCGGCGTGCTGGCGGTTTGATGGTGAACTTGGGTCCCGGCCTTCGCCGGGATGACATGGTCGGATCCCGGGCTTCGCCGGGATGACGTGAGCAGTGCTATCAGATCGTCGCGACCGAGCCCGAGTCGACGCGCATGTTCGACCCCGTGACGAAGCGCGACTGCTCCGAGCACAGGAAGACGATCATCGCGGCGACCTCCTCGGGCTCGCCGCGGCGCTTGAGGACCATGCCGGGACGTTCCTCTTCCAGGAACGTCTCGATCGCCTCCTCGAAGCTCGTGCCGTTCTCCTTGGCGCGCTTCTTCATCATCTTGTCGGTCATCGGCGTGTGGATGAACGCCGGGGACACGGCGTTCACCAGCACGTTGTCCTCGCCGTAGGCCTTCGACAGCCCCTTGACGAGATTGATGATGCCGGCCTTGGACGCGCAGTAGGCGAGCTCGTCGGTGTACGGCTGCACGCCGTCTTCCGAGCCGATCAGCACGATGCGCCCCCACTTCTTCTTGCGCATCGCCGGGATCGCCTCGCGGCAGACGCGCACGGCGCCGAAGAGATTGATGTCGATCGTGCTCAACCAGCCTTCGTCGGTGACGTCGAGGAAGTCGCCGGTCGCGCCGGTGACGCCCGCGCAGTTGACGACGATGTCAGGTTCGCCGAGCTGCTTGCGCACCTTCGCGAACAGTGCGCGGACCTCGGCGATCTTCGTCACGTCGGCGCGCACGCCGATGATCTCGCCGTAAGGGGCCAGCTTGCGGACGGACTTCTGCAGCGACGTCTCGACCGCATCGCTGATCGCGACGCGCACGCCTTCCTCGAGCAGCAGGCGGGCGGTCTCCCAGCCGATGCCGCTGTCCGCGCCGGTGACCAGCGCGACCTTGCCTTCGATGTCCAGTTTCATGCGAACGATCTCCTTGATGAGAATGACGACGCGAGCCGCGCGGCGAACGAGGCGATCTCGCGATGCAGGCCGTCGGGGTTCTCGAGCGGCAGCGCATGGCCGCCGTCGATGACGACGAGGGTCGCCTCCGGGAAGTGAGGCAGGACCCGATCCCGCTGGATCCTCTCGCCGAGCGAGGGATCGTCGGCACCGGCGATGACGTGCGTCGGCACGCCCAGAACGCCGACCCGCGGCGCCCAGTCTTCCTGGCTGCCCCCGGTGACCCAGGCATTCCAGGCCGCGAGCGAGGCGCGCATCGCATCGTCGATCGCGAGGTTCCGCAGGTCGTCGGGTAGCCGTGATGCCGTGATGCCGTCGACGTAGTCGGCCGCGGCCTCGCGGCTGCCGTCGAAGGCCAGCAACTTCGCCTTCGCGTCGTCGGTCATCGGTTCGGGCGACGGCGGCGATGCGGTGACCAGGACGAGCCCGCGCAGCCAGGCAGGCTCCCGGGCCGCGAGCACTGCCGCGACCTTCCCGGACATCGAATGACCGACGAGCACGCACGACGCCAGCGCGGCGACGGCGATGGCCCGTTGCACGTCGTCCGCCATGCCGGCGACGTCCTCGGGCGATCGCCCGGCGGCGTCACCGAAGCCCGGCAGGTCCAGAGCCAGCACGCGCCGGTCGGGCGCGAGTCGCGCGCGGACCTGGTCCCACTCGCGATGCGAACTGCCGAAGAAGTGCATCAGGACGAGCGGCGGATCGACAGCCATCGCCGTGCTCAGTCGCGCGACGGACCCGACGCGTGCACCGGCTCCGGCGGACGGGTCATCGACAGGGTCTGCTTCTGGGAGTCGGTGTCGATGCGGCGGGTGCGCGTGAACGGTGGCAGCGCCTGTTCCCGGCCGCTCTCGAGTGCTTTCAGCACGCCCTCGATCACGCGCAGGTCCGCCAGTCCTTCCTCGGCATCGGGCTCGGGCTCGCGGTCGTCGAGGATGCAGTCGGAGAAGTAGCGCATCTCGCCGCCGAACTGGTCGGTCGCCTCGAAGCTCGTCTGTTTCGCCTTCTCGCCGATCGTCACGACCTGCTCGTGCGGCTGCCCGTAGCCGTAGGCCGGCTTGAGCTCGATGCTGCCCCGCGTCCCGGCGACCAGCAGCGTGCCGATCGCGTTCGCGTAGTAGGTGACGATGAACTGCGCGAGGCGGTCGCCGGGGAAGCGCAGCGTCACGGCGACGGTGTCGTCGAGGTCGCCGAAGCCGGCTTCGGGATGGCGCATCGCCGTCGCCGACACGACGGCTTCGGGTTCGTCGCCGAACAGGTAGCGTGCCGCATTGATCGGATACGGTCCCATGTCGAACAGCGGGCCGGCGAGCACCCCGCTCTTCGCGCGATGGTTGGCGGGGTCGAGCATCTGCGCGAAGAAGGACGAGAACGCGATCGGCTCGCCGATCTCGCCGCCGCGAATGCGATCGATGGTGTCGAGCGTGGATGGCTCGAAGTGCAGGCGGTACGCGACCATCAGTTTCGCGGTCGACGCCGCCTGCGCATCGAGGATCTCCCGGCACTTCGCGACCGAGACTTCCAGTGGCTTCTCGCACAGCACGTGGATGCCTGCCTGCAGCGCAGGCACCGCGAACTCGGCATGGCGCCAGTTGGGCGTGCCCAGGTAGATCGCGTCGATCGCGCCGGAGTGCAGCAGTGCGTCGAAGCCGTCGTAGCCGCACGTGTGCGCGACGTCGTAGCGTTGCGCGACCTCGCGCGCCTTCAGCGGATCGCCAGTCACCAACGCGACCACGGCCGAGTTGCCGGTGTGCGCGATGCCCGGCAGCATCGCCTCCTGCGAGATGTCGCCGAGGCCGACGACGGCGTAGCGCACCTTCCGGTCGGAGGACAGGCCCAGGGCCGATGCGATGCTCATCCGCGGCTTCGCCGGTTAGACGCGTGGCGCGCAGCGCTGCTGGAATCGTCCATGGAACTCCCGGGTCGTTGATCTGCTGGAAAGTCGACGCGAGGCTTGCGCGGCATGCGGTCCCGCGATCGACTGCAGAGAATGCAGAACAACCCGCGCGATGCCTGTCAGACGCGCGTGCAAATCATCGCGGCGTGCCGGACTACAGGCGCGGTTGCCGCCGACCCGGTCAGGCGCCTCTCATCCTCGCGCACAGGTTCGAGAACAGCGCCATCACCGTCGCATCGTCGGTCTGCAGCAGCGCGTCGCCGACATAGAACTCGGAGACGCTCCATCCCGGCACTTCGGCGGCGCGCACGCCACCGAGCAGCCAGCAGCCGGTCTCTTCGGCGACCGCGTCGCGCGCGTCCATCACCTCCTCGGGCGGCGCATCGAGGTACAGATGCAGCATGTTGGTGTGCGGCACCGCGGGGTTGACGCGCAGATGCGGCTGCGCGGACAGGGCCGCCGCGAAGGCGAGCGTGCGGCGGTACAGGGCCGGCATCAGCTCGACGCGTTCGTCGAACCGCATCGCGGCCGAAGCCACCACCGGACTCATCCGGAACAGCGTGCCGCCCATCCGTCGCCGCCACAGCCGCGCGTTCGCGACGAAGGCCTCGTCGCCGGCCAGCATCGCGCCCGACGACGCGCCGATGCCCTTGTAGAGCGACACGTAGACCGAATCGAAGCCGGCCGCGATCTCCGCGTACGAGCGTCCGTAGAACGCCGCGCTCTCCCACAGTCGCGCGCCATCCATGTGCAGCCGGATGCCGCGCGTCCGCGCGGCCGCCTGCAGCGCCTGCAGCTCGTCCCAGCCCGGCAGCTGGCCGCCGGCCTCGCGGATCGGCAGCTCGACCAGCACGCACGCCATCGGCTGCGCGCTAGCCTCCAGATCCTGGGCCAGCATCGGCCGCAGGCGATCGCCGACCACGACCCCGTGGCGACCCATCAGTGCGGCGTAGGCCTCGTCCTCGTGGTTCGCGAGATGCGAGGTCGGGTGCATGCCGAAGCGCGCGAGGCCCGCGGACTCGGTCCACAGCCGGACCGCGATCAGCTGGGCCATGACGCCGCTCGGCACGAAGACGGCGGCCGGCTTGCCGAGCAGCGTGGCGATCTTCCGTTCGAAGCCTTCGACCGATGGGCCGATGCCGTAGTGGTCGTGCTCGACGCCGTTCGCCTCGCACCAGTCGGCGAGCCGGCGGAATTCCTCGGCGGGAGCGACCGGCCTGAAGCCCGGGAGGATCAGCGAACAACGCTTGCGCAACGCGTCGCGTCGTTCCTGGCGGTTCGACATCGGGGTCGGGGTCATCGGACTCGTTTCTTGGTTCGGGCAGTTTCGGAAGCCTAGCAACTATTCCAACCCTTCCGGCGGCATGACAGCCGCGGCGCCGGCCTGCAACACTCGACGTGCAGTGCGAGGGCGTTCGCCGATGGGCATGACGTTCTCGGCGTCCGGGTTTCCGTCGAAGCGGCCGACCCATCGGGTATGGTTGCGTCATGCATCTCGCGCACACCGTCGGCGACACGATCTGGTCCTTCGCCGACCTCAAGGACCTGCTCGCGAAGGCTTCGCCGCTGCGCTCCGGCGACGTCCTCGCCGGCATCGCCGCGACGTCGGCCGAGGAACGCGTCGCCGCGCGCATGTGCCTCGCGGCGCTGCCGCTGTCGACCTTCGTCGACCACGCGGTCATCCCCTACGAGGACGACGACGTGACGCGGCTGATCGTCGACCGCCACGACGCGGGCGCCTTCGCCGAGATCGGGCACCTCACCGTCGGCGACTTCCGCGACTGGCTGCTGCTGCCCGCGACCGACACCGCGGCGCTGACCCGCATCGCGCCGGGCGTGATGCCCGAGATGGCCGCGGCGGTCTCGAAGCTGATGCGCAACCAGGACCTGATCGCCGTCGCGCGCAAGTGCACCGTCGTGACGGTGTTCCGCGACACCATCGGACTGCCGGGCCGCCTGTCGATCCGCCTGCAGCCCAACCATCCGACGGACGACCCGATGGGCATCGCGCTGTCGATGCTCGACGGCCTGATGTACGGCGCGGGCGATGCGGTGATCGGCATCAATCCGGCGAGCGACGACGTGCAGGCGCTGATCCGCCTGTGGCATGCGCTCGACGAGGTCCGCGCGCGCTTCGACATCCCCACGCAGACCTGCGTGCTGACCCACGTGACGAGCCAGATCGCGGCGATCGAGAAGGGTGCGCCGATCGATCTCGTGTTCCAGTCGGTGGCCGGGACGCAGAAGGCCAACGAGAGCTTCGGCGTCACGCTCGCGCTGCTGGCCGAGGCAGACGACGCGGCGCGCTCGCTCGGCCGCGCGACCGTCGGCGATCCGGCGTCGGCCAACGTCATGTACTTCGAGACGGGGCAGGGCAGCGCGCTGTCGGCCAACGCCCATCACGGCGTCGACCAGCAGACCTGCGAGGCGCGGGCCTATGCGGTGGCACGCGCCTTCCGTCCCCTGCTGACCAACTCGGTGGTCGGCTTCATCGGCCCCGAGTATCTGTACGACGGCAAGCAGATCGTGCGGGCCGGGCTCGAGGACCACTTCTGCGGCAAGCTGATGGGCCTGCCGCTCGGCTGCGACGTCTGCTACACCAACCACGCCGAGGCCGACTCCGACGACATGGACACGCTGATGACGCTGCTCGGCACCGCCGGCGTGACCTACCTGATGGGCGTGCCCGGCGCCGACGACGTGATGCTCGGCTACCAGAGCACGTCGTTCCACGACGCGCTGTACCTGCGCTCGCTGCTCGGACTCAAGCGTGCGCCGGAGTTCGAGGCGTGGCTGACGAAGATGGGCATCGCGGACGTCGGCGGCCGGTTGATCGATGCGTCGAGCCGGCATCCGCTGCTCGACGACTTCTCGTCGCGGTGGCCACGATGAGCGACGCGCAGATCGCGCTCGACGATCCATGGAAGGCGTTGCGACGTCGCACGGCCGCGCGCATCGCGCTCGGCCGGGCCGGAGCCGCGTTGCCGACCGCGGCCCTGCTGGCCTTCGAGCTCGATCACGCGCGGGCACGTGACGCCGTCCATCTGGCACTCGACGTCGACGCGCTCGATCGTGACCTGCGCGCCTTCGCACCGTCGCAGGTCCGCGTCGCCAGTGCCGCGCACGACCGCGCCACTTACCTGCTGCGGCCCGACCTCGGACGGCGCCTGGCCGACGACAGTCGCGAGCGGCTGGCCGCCGTCGACGCGCCGGGCTGCGACGTGCTCTTCGTCGTGGGGGATGGCCTGTCGGCCCTCGGCGTGCAGCGCCATGCGGCGACATTGCTGGCGGCGGTGATCCCGCTGCTCGAAGGACTGTCGGTCGGGCCGATCGTGATCGCCGAACAGGCACGAGTCGCGCTCGGCGACGCGGTCGGCGCGGCGCTGAAGGCCCGGGCCGTGGTGGTCGTCATCGGCGAGCGGCCCGGCCTCACGTCGCCCGACAGCCTGGGCCTGTACCTGACCTTCGCGCCGCGCGTCGGTCGCCACGATGCCGAGCGCAACTGCATCTCCAACGTCCGCCCCGAGGGGCTGCCGCCGGCGGCGGCGGCAGCGAAGCTCGCATGGCTAATCCGTGCGTCGCTGCGCCTGCAGCTCAGCGGCGTGGCGCTGAAGGACGACAGCGCGCAGATCGACGCTTCACCCGCCGACCGGGCCTGACGACACCGCGGGAACGCACCGGCGCTGCGGTAGAATCGTCGACCATTTAGCACGACCGTTCGATTCGCTGCGTCCACCCGCGGTTCCCATCCTTTCCCGACCCGTCCCTCCCATGCCCGTACCGCTGACCCGCGGCGACGTCCCGTTCCTCGACGACCTCGGCATCGAGCTGCTCGATGCGCCGCCCGGCGAGGGGCGCGTGGCGCTCGACCTGCAGCCGCGACACCTCAACAGCTGGAACGTCGCGCACGGCGGCGTGCTGATGACGATGCTCGATGTCGCGATGGCGGTCGCGGGACGTTCGCTCGATCCCGAGGCCCGTGGCGGCGTGACGGTCGAGATGAAGACCAGCTTCGTGCAGCCGGGTCCCGCGGGGACGCGGCTGGTCGCGACCGGCAAGGCCTTCCACCGCTCGACGACGATGGCGTTCTGCGAAGGCGAGGTGCGCGATGCGGACCAGCGCCTGATCGCGAAGTCGATGGGGACCTTCAAGACCATCAAGCGCCTCGATGCCGCGAGCCGTCGCGCAGCGGGTGCGCTGCCCGAAAGCGGACGGGGTGGCGACGGCGGCTGATTCGCAACACCAGCGCGATCGACGGAAGATCGATCGCCTTCGATCAAGACGAGGAGACCCGCATGACCGACAACTATCGCTGCATCGTGCTGGCGACACGCCCCGACGGCGGCGTGAGTGCGCAGAATTTCCGGCTCGAGACCCGTCCCGTGCCGCAGCCCGCCGAGGGCCAGGTGCTGGTGCGCAACCACTACTTGTCGCTCGATCCCTACATGCGCGGTCGCATGAACGAATCGAAGTCGTACGCCGTGCCGCAACCGCTCGGCGAGACGATGATCGGGGCGACCGTCGGCGTCGTGGTCGCGTCGCACAACCCCAAGTTCGCCGCGGGCGACACCGTCGTCGGCATGTACGGCTGGTCCGAATACGGCTGCTCGGACGGTTCGGTCCTGATGAAGGTCGACACGACGCACGTGCCGGAGTCGGCCTACCTGGGACCCGTCGGCATGCCCGGCATGACGGCGTGGTACGGGCTCAACAAGGTGATCGAGCCGAAGGCCGGCGAGACGATCGTCGTCAGCGCCGCGAGCGGGGCGGTGGGCAGCGTGGTCGGCCAGCTCGCGCGCCTGGCCGGGTGCCGCACGGTCGGCATCGCGGGCGGCCCCGACAAGTGCCGCTACGTCACCGAGGAGCTGGGGTTCGACGCGTGCATCGACTACAAGGCCGCGGCCGACCGCAAGGCGCTGTCGGCGATGCTCAAGGCGGCGGCGCCGGACGGGGTCGACGGCTACTTCGAGAACGTCGGCGGCCTGGTGATGAACACCGTCCTCGCGCGGCTCAACCCGTTCGCGCGGGTGGCGATTTGCGGGCTGATCTCGGGCTACGACGATGCCGACGGCCCCGCGCCGATCGAGAATCCGGCGATGTTCCTCGTCGCGCGCTTCAAGATGCAGGGCTTCATCGTCTCGGACCATCTGGCCCTCTGGCCACAGGGTCTCAAGGAGCTCGGCATCCTCGTGGCCACCGGCCGGCTCAAGTATCGCGAGTCGATCGCCGACGGAATCGAGCGCGCGCCCGAAGCATTCATGGGGCTGCTGAAGGGGCAGAATTTCGGCAAGCAGCTGGTCAAGCTGTTCTGACCGCTGCAGCCGCCGAAGAAACCTGCTGCCGACCTTCGCAATGGCTGGTCAGCCAACGCGACCTACGGCACGCTCGCAGGGAACACACATCCGCACGACGACGAACGCGGCCGTGAGTCCGCGCACCAGGAGATCGAGATGAACGCACCCGAACGCATGCCGCCGAGAGCGCAGACCGAACAGCCCGTCGCGAAGCCGGGGATCACCGCCCGCGGCACCATGCCCGCGCCACCGGTCTTCGCGACCGTCGCCGAGGAGCGACTGCACCGCAAGCAGCGTCTGGCCGCCGGTTTTCGCCTGTTCTCGAAGTTCGGGTTCGACGAAGGCGTGGCCGGTCACATCACGGCGCGCGATCCCGAGTTCCCCGACACGTTCTGGGTCAATCCCTTCGGCGTGCACTTCAGCCAGGTCAACGTCTCGAACCTGATCCGCTGCGACCACGAGGGCCACGTCGTCGAGGGGAACCACCCGGTCAACACGGCGGCGTTCGTGATCCACTCGCGGGTCCACGGCGCGCGTCCCGACGTGATCGGCGCCGCGCATTCGCATTCCACCTTCGGTCGCGCGTTCTCCACGCTCGGCGTCGAGCTCGCGCCGCTGACCCAGGACGCGTGCGCGTTCTACGGCGACCACGCGATCTACGACGACTTCGGCGGCGTCGCCGTCGACCTCGACGAAGGCGTGAAGATCGCCAACGCGCTCGGTCCGCGCAAGGCCGCGATCCTCGCCAACCACGGGCTGATCACCGTCGGCAAGACGGTCGACGAGGCGGTCTGGTGGTTCATCACGATGGAGCGCTCGTGCCAGGTCCAGTTGCTCGCCGAAGCGGCCGCGGCGCGCACCGGTGTCGCGCCCAAGCAGGTCAGCCCCGAGTCTGCGCGCCAGTCGTTCGGCATCGTCGGCAGCCCGTTCGCCGGCTGGTTCCAGTTCCAGCCGCTGTATGCCCGCATCGTCAAGGAACAGCCCGACCTGCTCGATTGAGTCCGGTCCGTCCCGCCGTCCGTCCCTTCCACCGGTAGACCCATCAGGGCCTTATGAATCCATCTTTTTCCGACAGTCAGATCGTGCAGGTCGACCAGTTGATCCTCCATCACTACGCGACCTCGCCGTTCTCGGAAAAGATCCGTGCGATCCTGAGCTTCAAGGACGTGCCGTGGACCTCGGTCGAGATCCCCGACGTGCTGCCCAAGCCCAACCTGGTTGCACTGACGGGCGGTTATCGCAAGACGCCGGTGCTGCAGATCGGCGCGCACATCTATTGCGACTCGGCGCTGATCGCCGAGGTGCTCGAGCGGCTCGCCCCGTCGCCGGCGATCTTCCCGCCCGAGTCCGCCGGCACCGCGCGCTTCCTCGCGCAGTGGGCCGACTCGACGCTGTTCTGGACCGCGGCCGCGTACGTGTTCCAGCCCGAGGGCGCGGCCGCCCTCCTGGCGCTCAAGTCGCCCGAGGAGCGAAGGGCGTTCGTCGATGACCGGGCGCAGTTCCGCGGCCAGATGCACCGCATGCGGCCGGCCGACGCGACCGCCGCGCTGCTGATCTACCTGCGCCGCCTCGAGACGATGCTGATCGACGAGCGGGTGTGGCTGCTCGGCTTCTCCGCCTCGATCGCCGACTTCTCGTTCTATCACTGCCTGTGGTTCGTCCGTCGCGCAGGGACGCTCGGCACGATCGTCGACGACTTCCCGCACGTCGTCGCGTGGTACGAGCGCATGCGCCGCCTGGTGCAGCCGCCGCACGCGGACATGACCAGCGACGCCGCGCTGCGCCACGCGGCCGACGAGGCGCCGCAGGAGATCGAGGCCGAGTTCTACACCGACACCCACGGCATCGCGCTCGGCCAGCAGGTCGTCATCACCCCGACCGACACAGGGTGCGATCCGGTGGAGGGCGAACTGGTGATGGCGATGCGCGACGAGCTCGCGATCCGCCGCTTCGACGATCGGGTCGGCGAACTGATCGTGCACTTCCCGCGTCTCGGATTCGAGATGAAGAAAGCGGCATGACGGCTTCGGTCGCGCTTGCGCGTGCGCCGGCGGCGCTCTCGTGGAGCTGGCAGCGCTTCGACGGCCTCTCCAGCGACGACGTCTACGACATGCTGGCCCTGCGCAACGCGGTCTTCGTGGTCGAGCAGGCCTGCGCCTTCCTCGACGCCGACGGCTGCGATCGCGCGGCATGGCACCTGCTCGGCCGCACCGTCGACGCCGACGGCAGGCCGGTCCTGGCGGCCTACCTGCGCTGCCTTGACCCGCTGGTCGCGTATCCCGAGCCGTCGATCGGCCGGGTCGTCACGTCCCCACCGCTGCGCGGCCTGGGCCTAGGGCGGGCCCTGATGGACGAGGGCATCGCGCGAACCCAGCATGCATGGCCCGGGGCCGACATCGTCATCAACGCCCAGTTGCGACTCGCACCTTTCTATCGATCGCTGGCCTTTCGCGCCGAAGGCGAGCCCTACGTCGAGGACGACATCGACCACGTCCAGATGCGGCTCGCCTATCCGTGACCGGCACGCGTTCGCGCGTGCGCACCGACACCCAAGACCACAGGAGAACACCATGAAGGACTTCGCCGGCCGCACCGCGGTCATCACCGGAGGAGGTAGCGGCTTCGGCCGCGAGTTCGCGCGCCTCGCGGCGGGACTCGACATGAACGTCGTCCTCGCCGACGTCCAGCACGACGCGCTCGACGCGGTGAAGGCCGAGCTCGAGGCCCAGGGCGCCCGTGTGCTGGCGCGCAAGGTCGACGTGTCGAAGGCCGAGCAGGTCGAGGCGCTCGCAGCCGAGACCGAGGCGACCTTCGGCGCGGTGCACCTGTTGTTCAACAACGCCGGCGTGGGCTCGGGCGGCCTGATCTGGGAGAACACGGTCCGCGACTGGGAATGGGTGCTCGGCGTCAACGTGTGGGGCGTGATCCACGGGCTGCGCGCGTTCGTGCCGCGCATGCTCGCGAGCGCGAAGGCCGATGCGGCCTACACCGGCCACATCGTCAACACGGCGTCGATGGCCGGCCTGCTCAACGCGCCCAACATGGGCATCTACAACGTCTCGAAGCACGCGGTGGTGTCGATGACCGAGACGCTGTTCCAGGACCTGGCGCTGGTCGAGGCGCCGATCGGCACGTCGGTGGTCTGTCCGTACTTCGTGCCCACCGGCATCAGCCAGTCGCATCGCAACGCGCCGGACGACGTCAACGGCGAACCGCTCAGCGCGTCGAAGCGCGCGCAGCAGATGATGTCGCAGAAGGCCGTCGGTTCGGGCAAGGTCTCGGCCGCCGACTTCGCCGCGACCGTGTTCGAGGCGATCAGGGACGGCCAGTTCTACGTGTTCTCGCATCCGCACGCGCTCGGCAACGTCGAGACGCGGATGAAGGACATCGTGGGGATGCGCAACCCGAGCGATCCGTTCGCGGCGCGGCCGGACGTACGCACGCGGCTGCGCGAGGCGATGGCCGGGATCGCGGCGCAGGTGGCCGGAGGCAACGCGTGAGCGCGCACGCCGGCAAGGCGCGCATCGAGGACGGGCAGTACGCGGACCTCGCCAACGGGACGCGGCTGCATTACGCCAGCGCCGGCGTCGCGGCGGGACGCAAGCTGATGATCTTCCTGCACGGCTTTCCCGAGGCCTGGTTCACGTGGGAGGCGCAGCTCGCCGAGTTCGGCACGGACCACTTCGCGGTGGCGCCGGACCTGCGCGGCTTCAACCTGTCGGCCAAGCCGGTCGACGCCGAGGCGTACCACATCAAGCACATCGCCGAGGACATCCGGCTGCTGATCGAATTCCTCGGCTACACGTCGGCCATCGTGGTGTGCCACGACTGGGGCGGGGCGGTGGGCTGGCATCTGGGCATCTTCCATCCCGAGATGGTCGAGCGCCTGATCGTCGTCAACTCGCCGCACCCGTGGCTGTTCATGCGAGAACTCGCGAACAACCCGCAGCAGCAGGCCGCGTCGGCGTACATGAACTGGCTGCGCGGTCCCGGTTCGGAGGAAGGCCTCGTGGCGAACGACTTCAAGGTCGTCGAGCGCTTCCTCGACGACGAAACCGGGGTCAAGCCGGCCTGGTACACGTCCGAGGTGCGCGCGCGCTACCACGCGATGTGGTCGGTGCCCGGCGCGCCGAAGGCCGATGGCACGCCCTCGCACGCGATGACCGGGGGCTGCAATTTCTATCGGGCGACGCCACTGCATCCGCCGGTCAAGGGGGAGACGCCGCGTGCGCTGCCGTCCGCATCCGACTGGCAGGTTCGCGTGCCGGTTCGCGTGATCTGGGGCGAGACCGACCGGGCGCTGACGACCGGGCTGATCGACGGCCTCGACCAGGTGTGTGCCGACCTGCGCGTCGAGCGCATTCCCGAGGGCTCGCACTGGGTGGTCCACGAGCAGCCGGACCGCGTCAACGCGCTGATGCGCGGGTTCATCGAGGGCTGAACCCCCGGCGGGGGACGGCGCTCGCCTCCCACCGTCGCCGAGCGGCCGATGAGCGATCGGCCGACGAAACGCTGCCGCGATCGGTCCAACCTGGGAGTACACCCACTCGCAGGAGACCCCATGAACCGATCGATATCCTGGCTGGCCGTCGCGGCCACCTTCGTGGGGTTGAGCGGATGCCAGAAGACGGAGCCATCGCCCGCCACTGCGCCCCCGACCACCGGCAGTACGTCGAACGGCGGGGGCATGTCGCAGTCCGGACCGCCGAGCGCGATGGGCAGTGGCTCGACCGCGACGCCGGACAACGCCACGCCACCCGCCGGAACGACCGCCACCGCGAACACCCCCCCGGGCGCCACACCGGGCAGCATGGCGCCGGATCCGCAGACCTCCGATCCGGACAAGTCGGGCCAGACGACCAAGCGACCGTAACACCGGCCGCGACGGGGCCGTGACCCCGTCGCCATCGCGGTCAGTACGTCTTGTACGGCAGGAACTTCCCCGACAGGACGACGTGGACGCGATCGCCCTTCGGATCGGGCTCGCGCTGCAGGTCCATCGAGAAGTCGATGGCGCTCATGATCCCGTCGCCGAATTCCTCGTGGATCAGTTCCTTGATGGTCGTGCCGTAGACGCTGACGAGCTCGTACCAGCGATAGATCAGCGGATCCGTCGGCACGGCGGTCGGCAGCGAGCCCTTGTACGGCACGACCTGCAGCCACGCGACCGCCTCGTCGCTCAGGCCGAACAGGCTGCCGACGATCTCGGCCTGCGCCTTGTTCATGGTCATCTGCCCGAGGCAGGCAGCGGTCGTCCACTCCTTGCTCAGGCCGACCTTCGTGGCCACGTCGGCCCACTTGATGCCGTGCCGCACCTTGGCACTGATGATCATGGCGGTGACCTGACTGCGATCGGTGATGGGGGACATGCGGGTTCTCCTGTGATCGGTGGGGATTGCGGAGGTCAAGCGGCTTCGGCATGCGGTCGCACCAACGGTTCGTCGCCGGGCACGAGGCCCGGCTCGACGATCACCGGTCGATCGCCGACCCGGTCCGTCGTCCCCGCCTGGATCAGCTTCGAGCGATTGACGAGGAAGTCGACCAGGTGGTTGCGGATGCGGTAGTACTGCGGGTCGTGATGAACGGTGGCGCGCACGCGGTCGCGCGACATGGTGTTGCGGACGATCTCGGCCACCCGCGCGTGCGGCCCGTTGCTCATCAGCAGGACCTTGTCTGCCAGCAGGATCGCCTCGTCGACGTCGTGAGTGATCATGAAGACGGTCTGGTGGGTGGCGTGCACGATGGCCAGCAGCTCGTCCTGGATGGTGCCGCGGGTGAGCGCGTCGAGTGCGCCGAAGGGCTCGTCGAGCAGCAGCATCTTGGGCTGGATCGCGAAGGCGCGCGCGATGCCGACCCGCTGCTTCATGCCGCCCGAGAGTTCGGACGGCTTCTTGTCGATCGCGTGCGCGAGTCCGACCATCGCGACGAAGCGCTCGACGTGGGCGTCGACCTGTGCGCGCTTCCATTCGGGCCAGCGCGAACGCACCGCGAACGCCACGTTCCTGCGCACCGAGAGCCATGGCATCAGCGCATGGCTCTGGAACACCACGCCGCGGTCGAGGCTCGGGCCGTGGATCTCGCGGCCGTCCATGTAGGCGTAGCCGGAGGTCGCGGACTCGAGGCCGGCGAGCACGTTGAGGATCGTGGTCTTGCCGCAGCCCGAATGCCCGACGATGCAGACGAACTCGCCCCGGTCGATCGTGAAATTGACGTTCTCGAAAACCGGGGGCAGGTGGGGGGCGTAGCGCTTCGAGAGGTTGTCGATCTGGAGGAAGGTCATGACGCGCCCTTGCCGAATTGCGCCCTCCCCGCCTGGGGGAGGGCCTGTCGTACTGATACCCGAGCATCACTCCACATAAGTCACCCACTTCTGGAACCGGGCGAACAGCAGATCGAGCAGCATTCCGAACACCCCGATCAGCAGCACCGCGAAGATCACGTTGGTCAGCGACAGGTTGTTCCACTCGTTCCATACGAAGTAGCCGATGCCGGTGCCGCCCACCAGCATCTCGGCGGCCACGATCACCAGCCACGCGATGCCCATCGAGATGCGCATGCCGGTCACGATGGTCGGCGCGGCCGCCGGCAGGATCACCTGGAAGGCGCGCCTCAGGGGCTTGACCTCGAGCGTCTTCGCGACGTTGAGCCAGTCGCGCCGCACGGCCGCCACCCCGAACGCGGTGTTGATCAGCATCGGCCACACCGAGCAGATGAAGATGACGAAGATTCCCGAGATCGACGAGTCCTTGATGGTGTAGAGCGCGAGCGGCATCCACGCCAGCGGCGAGATCGGCTTGAGCACCTGGATGAACGGATCGAGGGCCTTGCGGAACAGCGGCGACATCCCGATCAGGAAGCCGAGCGGGATCGCGACGAGCATCGCGATGCAGAAGCCGAGCGCGACGCGGCCGAGCGAGAAGGCGAGCTGCAGCGCGATTCCCTTGTCGTTCGGACCGTGGTCGTAGAAGGGATCCGACAGCTGCCTGACGATGGCGCCGCCGATGTCCATCGGCGTCGGGAAGCCGGTGGTCTTGGTGCTCGCGGCGTCCTTGCCCATCATCTTCTGGTACTCGATCTGCTCGGCCGTCATGCCGGCGGTGCTCGTGTCGCCCTTGACGCTCACCGTCGCGAGATGCCAGATGCCGATGATCGCCAGCAGGATCAGCAGCGAGACCGCGCCGGCGCGGACGTTCAGTGAAGACGGCATCGGTCAGGCGGCCAGCTTCTTGATCGCGAAGCTGTCGACGTACGCGTCGGGCTTCGCCGGGTCGAACTCCTTGCCCATGATCGTGTACTTCCGGTAGCCGCGCATCTCGTCGACGCCCGGCGCGGACTCGCCGAGCTCCTTCATGCGCTTGCGGGCGTCAGTCAGCAGGAACACGCGTTCGGCGATGTCCTTGTACTGCACGTCGCCCTTGACGTAGCCCCAGCGCTTCATCTGCGTGAGCATCCACACGGCCATCGAGTACCACGGCACCGGATCGAAGTCGGCCCGTCCCGGCACGTTGACGACGTTGCCGAGGCCGTCGGCGAACTTGCCGGTCAGCACCTGCGTGACGACCGCCTCGGGCTGGTTCAGGTAGGCCGCGGGCGAGATGACCTTCGCGATCAGCTCGCGGTTCTTCGCCTCGTGCGCCATCGCCGACGCGGTCAGCACCGCGCGGTACAGCGCCGCGAAGGTGTTGGGGTTCTGCTTGACGAAGTCCTCCGACACGCCGAACGCGCAGCACGGGTGGCCGTCCCAGATGTCCTTCGACAGGATGTGGATGAAGCCGACCTCGTCGTACACCGCGCGCTGGTTGATCGGGTCGGGCCCGAGGAAGCCGTCGATGTTGCCCGCGCGCAGGTTGGCGACCATCTCGGGTGGCGGCACGACGCGCAGCTGCACGTCGGTGTCGGGGTTCAGGCCGGCTTCCGCGAGGTAGTAGCGCAGCAGGAAGTTGTGCATCGAGTACTCGAACGGGATGGCGAACTTGAAGCCCTTCCAGTTCTTCGGATCGCGGTTGTTCTTGTGCTTGACCGCCAGCGTGATGGCCTGGCCGTTGATGTTCTGGATCGTCGCGACGCGCATCGGCTGCGCGACCGAGCCGGCGCCCATCGAGATCGCGATCGGCATCGGCGACAGGAAGTGCGTCGCGTCGAGCTCCTTGTTCAGCATGCGGTCGCGGATCAGCGCCCAGCCCGCGGTCTTGGTCAGCGTGACGTTGAGTCCCTGCTTCTTATAGAAGCCCAGGGGGTCGGCCATGATCAGCGGCGTCGCGCAGGTGATCGCGATGAAGCCGATCTTGAGGTCCGGCTTCTCGAGCGAGCCGCTCTTGTCCTGCGCCATCGCCTGCATCGCGCCGAAGGGCAGCACGCTCTGGATCGCGGACATCGCGGTCCCCATCCCCACCGCCTTGATGAAGCGGCGGCGCACGCTCTCCTGCGGGAAGATGGCCTTGACCAGCGCGGCCTCGACGAAATCGTTCGACAGCGCTTCGGGGTCGGCGGCGCGCGCGCGCAGTTCGGCGACGGCCGAAGCCTGGTCGGCCTGGTGGTCCGCTTCGTTCGCGTGACGTCCGCAGGAGCAGCCCGTCAACAGCGCGCGGTCGGCGTTGTACGGGTCGTAGAGCGAACGCGGGCGTTTGAACATGGGTTCTCCAGATCGGGGTTCAGAGGGCAGAAGGGTCGCAAAGGGTTCGTGACGCACCAAAATGTCGACAAAGCGTCGCGGTCCGCTCGATGTCCGCGCACACGGGTTCTCCCGGCGGGCGGCGCGAGGGGACGCGCGACGATCGTTCGCCGGCAATCCGTGCCAAGCGAATTGCAAGACGCATGCCCGTCGCGCACCCGACCTCCGGAGCCAGGGCCGCGCCCGAAGCCGTCGACGACCCGGTGCTAGACTCCGCGGCTTCCCGCAGACCCTCATGCCGCTCGATCCCGACATCGCGACCCTGCTCGACCGCGTGCGTCGCGCCGCCCGACCGCCGTTCGAGTCGATGACCCCGGCCGATGCCCGCGTGGCCTATCGCAAGGCATCGCGTGTCCTCGACATCGCGACGCGCCCGTTGCCGCGCGTGTCCGAGCACCGCTTCTTGTCCCGCGACGGTGCGCCCGTACGCGTGCGGCTCTACGCCGCGACGGCCGATGACGAGTCGCTGCCCACGCTGCTGTATTTCCACGGCGGCGGCTTCACGATCGGCAGCATCGAGTCGCACGACGCGGTGTGCCGCATGCTCGCGCACGACACCGGGTGCCTGGTCGCATCGGTCGACTACCGGCTCGCGCCCGAACATCGTTTCCCGACGGCGGCCCACGACGCACAGGATGCGCTGCTGTGGCTGGTCGACCATGCCGAAGCGCTCGGCGTCGACCGGTCGCGGGTCGCGATCGGCGGCGACAGCGCCGGGGGAACGCTGGCGGCGGTCACCGCGATCCGCGCACGCGAGGCCGGCATCGCCTGCGTGCTGCAACTGCTGATCTATCCCGGCACGAAGCGCGACGACGACACGCCGTCGCGTCGTTCGCTCGCCGAGGGGTACCTGCTCGACGCGACGACGATCGCGTGGTTCTTCGACCAGTACGTGCCCGATCCCCAGCAGCGCGACGACTGGCGCTACGCGCCGCTCGACGGGCGCGGACCCGACGGTGGACCGGTGGCGCTCGCAAGTGCCGCGCCCGCCTGCATCGTGACGGCCGGCTACGATCCGCTGCACGACGAAGGCGTCGCGTACGCGAACCGGCTCGCGGAAGCCGGCGTCCCGGTGCGTCGTCTCGACTACCCGGGCATGATCCACGGCTTCCTGCAGTTCGCCGGCGCGATCCCTGCGGCGCGGGCGGCGCATCGCGACATCGCGGCGGTGCTGCGACACGCATTCGGCACGGCCGAATCCCCATCCCTTGTTGCCCCTCCCTTCGAGAAGACGTCATGAGCCGTATCCGCTTCGCGCCGTTGTTCCTCTTCCTCTCCCTCATCCTCCCGATCCACTCCATGGCCGCAGACGCAGAAGATCCCTATCTCTCCCTCGAGGACGTCGACGGCGCCGCGTCGACCGCGTGGGTCCAGGAGCGCAACGCGGTCTCCACCAAGGAACTGCAGGGCGATGCGGGCTACGACGCGCTCTATCAGCGGCTGCTCGCGATCTTCGACTCGAAGCAGCGCATCCCGGCGGTTCAGGAGATCGGCGGCTGGTACTACAACTTCTGGCGCGACGCGGACCACGTGCGCGGCATCATGCGGCGGACCACGCTCGACGAGTACCGCAAGGCCGAGCCGGCCTGGGAGACGGTGATCGACGTCGATGCGCTCGCCGCGGCCGACGGCGAGAACTGGGTGTGGAAGGGATGGACGTGCCGCTACCCCGACTATCAGCGCTGCATCGTCTACCTGTCGCGCGGCGGCGGCGACGCGACCGTGTCGCGCGAGTTCGACATGACCATGCGGACCTTCATCGCACCCGCGGACGGCGGCTTCTACCTGCCCGAAGCCAAGGGCAGCCTGTCGTGGATCGACGCCGACCACGTGTTCGTGCGCACCGACTTCGGCCCCGGCACGATGACCGACTCGGGCTACCCGCGCATCGTCAAGCGCTGGACCCGCGGCACGCCGCTGAGTGCGGCCGACGAGATCCTTGCCGGACAGAAGACCGACATCAGCATCGATGCGACGCAGCGCCACCTGCATGTCGGTAACCAGGTCGTCTATCGCACCCTGGTCCGGCGCGGACTGACCTTCTACACCAGCGAGACTTACTACCTGTCCACGAAGGTCGGCAAGGACGAGTTGGTCAAGCTCGACCTGCCGGAGGACGCGGAAGCGAGCCTGTGGCGCGACCAGATGCTGGTGACGCTGCGCAAGCCCTGGCCCGCCGGGCAGCGCGGCACCAAGGCCGCGTACGGCGCGGGTGCGCTGCTGGCGATCGACTTCACGCGCTTCCTCGCCGGTTCGCGCGACTTCGCCGTGCTCTACACGCCCGGTCCGCGGAAGTCGCTCGGACAGACGGCCGGCACGCTCAACCACCTGCTGATCAACGAGATGTCCGAGGTGCAGAACCACGTGTCCGAGTGGACGCTGCGCGACGGCAAGTGGAGCAGTCGTCCGGTCGATCTGCCGCGCGACGGCACCATCGGTCTGGCGGCGGTCGACGACGACACGAACGACGACTACTTCGTGTCGCTGAGCAACGCGCTCGTGCCGACCACGCTGGCACTCGGCAAGGTCGGCTCCGACCGGCGCGAGCCGCTCAAGGCACTGCCGTCGTTCTTCGACGCCAGCGGCATGAAGGTCGACCAGCGCGAAGCACGCTCGGCGGACGGCACGCGGGTGCCGTACGTCGTCGTCACGCCGAAGGGCTACAAGCCCGACGGCGGCGCCCCGACCATCCTGTACGGCTACGGCGGCTTCGAGATCCCGTTGCTGCCGCGCGCCTACAGTCCGGGCAGCGGCGCGGCGTGGGTCGAGCGCGGCGGCGTGTATGTGGTGGCCGGCATCCGCGGCGGCGGCGAGTTCGGCGCCGACTGGCACAACGCGGCGCTGAAGGTGAATCACCAGCGCGCGTTCGACGACTTCATCGCGGTGACCGAGGACCTGATCGCCAAGCGCGTCACGTCCGCGTCGCACCTCGGCATCATGGGCGGCAGCAACGGCGGCCTGCTGGTCGGTGCGGTCGCGATGCAGCGTCCCGAGCTCTTCAAGGCCGTGGTCTGCCAGGTGCCGCTGCTCGACATGCGCCGCTACAACAAGCTGCTGGCAGGCGCCTCGTGGATGGGCGAGTACGGCAACCCTGACGTACCGGCCGAATGGGAGTACATCTCCAAGTATTCGCCGTACCAGAACGTGTTCGCGGACAAGCGCTACCCGCGCATCCTGTTCACCACGTCGACGCGCGACGACCGCGTGCATCCGGGACACGCCCGCAAGATGGCCGCGAAGATGCTCGCGCAGAAGCACGACATCCTGTACTTCGAGAACACCGAGGGCGGCCACGCGGGCGCGGCGAACAACATCCAGCAGGCGCGGATGCAGGCGCTGGAGTACACCTTCATGGCGCGCGAGTTGCGTTAGTCGATCGTGAAGCGGCGCTCGTCGACCCGCTCGCCCGGCTCGCAGGTCCGCTCGACGAAGGTGGCCCGGCCGTCGCGGTCGACGACCAGGACGGTCGACGCGCGCGTGCCGTAGCCGGGCATGCGGATGAACGGCGCCGAGAGCGCGCGCTCGGTCTCGCGCGGGATGCCGGTGTCCGGCAGGCGCTCGTCGGCGGCGATGGTGCGGTCGTCGAGCATCGTGAACAGGTCCGCGATCAACCCTTCCGTGTCGACCGCTGCCGACAATGCGGCGGACGTCCGGTCGACCGCGTAGTCGACCTTCGGCCACGCGGAATCGAGACGGGCGTTCGACAACGCGTGCACGCCGGCCTCGACGGTCGTCACCCGCGATGCGTCGGGACTTGCGACAACCCACAGGCCGGCCTCGTCGCCGCTCCATCGGGCGGCGAGCAGGTTGAAGCCGTTGAAGCGGTGCGCGTCTGCGGCGATGCGTTCGAGGGCCGCGAGCGGGGCTTCATCGCGCGTGAGGAAGTCGCCGACCAGCGCACCGCGTGACGGCGCGTCCGGTCGCTGGTTCGGCGGATCGCGATAGTTCGTCAACGCCGCGAACCGGCCGTTGCGCGCGACGCCCATCCAGGTGCCTCCGGCCTTCAGGTCGCGGCCCGCCAGCATCGGGGCTTCAGGCCACCAGTGCGCGGCCACCGTCGGTCGCGCGAAGAACTCGTCGCGATTGCCCGCCACCACCAGCGCGACGTCGGGATGCGCCCGCCACGCGAACGCGATCAGGCACACGTCAGTCGACCGGCACGAAGCGCTCGACGTGTCTTGGGCCGGCGAGTCCCGCGACGGTCGCGGCCTGGTGAAGCAGCACCTCGAAGTCCGGCGACACGTCCTCGTAGACCTCCATCCAGGTCTGCGAGGTCGGCTTGCTCTCGGGTCGTCTGAGGAGCGCGATGCCATGCGCATGCGCTTTCAAGGTCGCCTGCATCGCGCGGACCCTCGGCCCGGTCTCGGCGCAGCGCGCGAGCGGCACATCGTAATAGACGTAGACGTTCAAAGCTTCGGTCGCACGAACACCTCGTTGTCGGGCAGCGCATACGGCAGCGGCTCGAGCGTCAGCGTCGGTCCGTCGATCGACCCGACGTGCAGGTCGGCCGCGGCGAACTGCGCGAGCGGCAGCTCGGCGAGCAGCGCGATGCGGCCGTCGGGACCGCGCTCGGCATTGACGACGAGGCCGCAGGCTTCGTGATCGCCGGTCTTCCACACGTCGCTGCCGGGCGCCGGCAGGTCGGCCGACGGGCCGAGCGACGCGAGCGACATCCGGCGCTTCAGCTTGCCGAGATACTGGCTGCGCGCGACCACCTCCTGCCCGGGGAAGCATCCCTTCTTGAAGTCCACGGCGCCGAGCGCCTCGAGATTCAGCATCTGCGGCACGAAGCGGTCCTGGGTGCCGGCGCCGATGCGCGGCAGCCCGGCGCGGATGTCGAGCCAGCGCCACGAGGCGGCATCGACGACGCCGTCCGCGGCGCTTCCGCCGATGCGGAGATAGCGGGGACGCGCATCGACGTCGGGATAGCGCACCCAGATGACGTCGTCGACCGTCCGCGCGGTCCACGACGCCATCTCGGGCAGAGCGGTCACCGGGTCGACGAGGCCTGCCATCGGCGTGTGTGCGGTGACGTCGTCCAGCGTGACCTGGGCGCGCAGCACGTACATGCGCAGGCGTCTGGCGATCGCTTCCGCGATATCGCGCGACAGCAGCAGCGAGATCGCGTTCTCGTCGGCCCAAAGCACGCCATTGGCGAGCAGCCGGCCTTTCGGCGAGCAGTAGCCGAACGGCGAGGCCGTCGAGGCCGTGCCCTTCGACGCAGCGGGCGGGACGTTGCGCGTCAACTGGCTGTCGAGGAAGGTCCGTGCGTCCGGGCCTCTGGCGATCAGCAGCGACAGGTGATCGAGGCCGGTCGAGACGGGCGGACGATCGATGGAACCGGGAGGGAGGGGATCGTTCATGGATGGATGCGAGGACTGCCGGACGGGCCGACGCCAACTGGCGACGGGATCGTCACGAGGGGCGGCGGTTATCATTATCGCCCCTCAGAACGACCCCCCGTTTCCGTTGAAATTCATCGCGCGTCTGCTCGTCCTCCTGGTTCTCGTCGCGGCGGGGCTCGGCTACGGACTCCACTGGTGGGCGCATCGCGCGCTCGGCCCCGACCCGGGGAACCCGAACGCCGTCGAGGTCACGATCGCATCGGGATCGTCGGTCCGGTCCATCGGCGCGCAGTTCGAGGCCGCGGGCGTGCCGCTGCAGCCGCTGCTGTTCGCGGCGCTCGCACGGGTCGAACGCCGGTCGACGCGGCTGCAGGCCGGCACCTACGCCGTCGCGCCGGCGCTCACGCCGCAGATGCTGCTCGAGAAGATGGAGGCCGGCGACGTGGTCAAGATCGCCCTCGTGATCCCGGAAGGCTGGACCTTCGCGCAGATGCGCGTCGCGGTCGCAAGCCAGACCGCGTTGAAGCAGACCGTGCAGCAACTCGACGACGCGCGCCTGATGGCGGCGATCGGGGCCGACGGGACGCAGCCGGAAGGCCGGTTCTTCCCGGACACCTACGTCTTCACGCGCGGCACGACCGACCTCGAGGTCTACAAGCGCGCGTACCACGCGATGCAGAAGCGCCTCGCCGACGCCTGGGCGTCGCGCGCGCCCGACCTGCCGCTGGCCACGCCCTACGAGGCGCTGACGCTGGCGTCGGTGGTCGAGAAGGAGACCGGACGACCCGAGGATCGGCCGCAGGTCGCCGCGGTCTTCATCAACCGCCTCAGGCGCGGCATGCTGCTGCAGACCGATCCGAGCGTGATCTACGGGATGGGCGCGCGCTTCGACGGCAACCTGCGCAAGGCCGACCTGACCACCGACACGCCCTACAACACCTATCTGCGACCGGGCCTGCCGCCCACGCCGATCGCCCTGGTGGGCACCGCGGCGCTGGCGGCCGTGGTCAATCCGCCGCACAGCGACGCGCTGTACTTCGTCGCCCGCGGCGACGGCAGCAGCCAGTTCTCGGAACGCCTCGGCGACCACAACCGGGCGGTGGACCGCTACCAGCGTGCCCCGCAGCCGCGGCCCCGTCCATGAGCGCCCATCCGCGTTTCATCACCTTCGAAGGGGTCGACGGGGCGGGCAAGAGCACCCATCTCGAATGGTTCGCGACGACGCTCGCGGTCCGGACGGGTGACGAGGTGGTGCTCACGCGCGAGCCCGGCGGCACGCCGCTCGGCGAAGCGCTGCGCGCGCTGGTGCTGCACCAGCCGATGGACCTCGAGACCGAGGCGCTGCTGATGTTCGCCGTGCGCCGCCAGCATCTCGCCGACGTCATCCAGCCGGCGCTCGCACGCGGCGCGTGGGTTGTCTGCGATCGCTTCACCGATGCGACGTTCGCGTATCAGGGCGGGGGCAGGGGACTGGCGACGGCCAGGATCGCGGCGTTGCGCGACTGGGTGCACCCGGATCTCGGACCGTCGCTGACGGTGCTCTTCGACCTGGCGCCGGAGATCGCGCAGCAACGCCTCGATGCGACACGGGACAAGGACCGCTTCGAGAACGAGGCCCGCGATTTCTTCGTGCGGGTGCGATCGACGTACCTGCGGATGGCGGCTGACGAACCCGAGCGCTTCCGCCTGGTCGATGGCGCCAGAAGTATTGCCGAAATTCGCCAGGAACTTGAGACATTGATCGCAAACCATTGTTCATGAACGAAAAAAACGAGATTTAACGATGCTCATGAACGAATTGGCATGACGACGCGAGATATCCTATCTAAGTCATTGACGATGAACGAGTTGACAATCCTTCCGCCGTGGCTTACGGTCCACCTCGACCATCTGATGGCCGATCCGACCCGCTCGTCGCACGCGATCCTGCTGCACGGCCAGGCGGGCATCGGCAAGCGCGCGCTGGCTGCCGCCTTCGCCCGCGCCCTGCTGTGCGAGTCGGTCGACGCGGCCCGTCGCGCGGCCGGCGGATGCGGCGCCTGCGCCGCCTGCCTGTGGTTCGACCAGGGCAACCATCCGGACTTCCGCAAGGTGATCCCGGAGGCGCTGGCCGTCCTGGAAGGACAGGAACTGGCCGACGAGGCCGGCGACGGCGACGCGGGCGAGGTCGCCGACGCACCGGGTCCGCGCGCGAAGAAGGCGCCGAGCAAGGAGATCCGCGTCGACCAGATCCGCGCGCTGCACGGGTTCATGTCGGTCGCGATCCACCGCACCCGGGCGCGTGTGGTGTTGATGTATCCGCTCGAAACGGTCAACGACGTCGGGGCGAACGCGCTGCTGAAGATGCTCGAGGAGCCGCCGCCGCAGACGGTCTTCGTGCTCGTCGCCGACCACCTCGGCCGGATCCCGCCGACGGTGCTGTCGCGCTGCCGGAAGGTGTTCGTCGCCACGCCGCCGCTGCCGCTGGCTCGCGCGTGGCTGGCGGAGCGCGGCGTGGCCGATCCCGACGCCGCGCTGGCGCTGTCCGGCGGTGCGCCGCTGGCGGCCCTCGGTTTCGCCGAGGACGAGGCCCTGCTGGCCTCGCATCGGGAATTCCTGGCCTTCCTGGCCCGACCCGGGGTCGAGTCGGCGCTGGCCACCGCCGAAGCCTTCGGCCGCACGCCGGCAGCGCCGCTCGTGCGCTGGATGCAGCAGTGGGTCGCGGACTGCATCGCGGTGCGTCTGGCGGGGCGGATACGCTATCATCCGGCGCAGTCGAAATCCCTCGCGCAACTTGCTGGCCACGCGAGGCTCGATGCCCTGATGCGGTTGATGCAGCGCCTCGATGCCGTTCGACGAACGATCGATCACCCCCTGAACACGCGTCTGCTGCTGGAAAGCCTGTTGTCCGCCTACGCCGACGCGATGGTCGCGGTGAAGGCCTGACCCGACCCGCCAATGGCCTCGAAACGCCTGTGGATGCCGCGATGAGCGACGCGAAAGCCCCGACCCCCGTTGCCCGGCCGAGCGTCCTGTCGCTCAACATCAAGGAAAAGGCGGCGCTCTACGCGGCCTGGATGCCATACCTCAAGCACGGCGGCATCTTCGTCCCCACCGGCCGGCCGTACGCGATCGGCGACGACGTCTACCTGCTGCTGTCGCTGATGGACGACCCGACCAAGTTCCCGGTCGCCGGCAAGGTCGCGTGGGTGACGCCGCAGGGCGCCCACAACAACAAGGCCCAGGGCATCGGCGTGCACTTCGCCGACGACGACGGTGGTCGCGTCGCCCGCAAGCGCATCGAGGAGATCCTCGGTGCCGCGGTCAAGTCCTCGCGGACGACCCACACGGTTTGAAGGTCGGCAGGGAGCCCCTCGCGTTTCGCGACGCCGTCGAGGCCGACCTCCCGGCCATCGTGGCGATCTACAACAGCACCGTCGCCGGGCGCGGCGTCACCGCGGATCTCGAGCCGGTCAGCGTCGACAGCCGTCTCGCCTGGTTCCACGCGCACGACGCGGAGCGGCGTCCGCTGTGGGTCGCCGAGGCCGATGGGGCGATCGTCGGCTGGCTCAGCTTCTCCGATTTCTACGGACGCCCCGCCTACGGGGCCAGCGTCGAGGTCAGCATCTACCTGGCCGAGGCGGCGCGCGGCCGGGGTCTCGGCCGCATCTTCCTCGAGCGGGCCATCGGCGCGGCACCGGACTACGGTGTGAAGACGCTGCTGGGGTTCATCTTCGGTCACAACGACGCGAGCCTGCGGCTGTTCGAGCGCTACGGCTTCTCGCGCTGGGGGACGCTTCCCGGCGTCGCTTCGCTCGACGGCATCGAGCGCGATCTCGTGATCGTCGGCCTGCGCCTCGGTGAACCGATCTGCGCAGCGGGAGTCGGAGCGGGCTGACCGCTTCGCCTCCACTTTCCATGTTCGTCGACTCGCACTGCCACCTCGATTTCCCCGAGTTCTCCGCGCGCATGCCGGAGATCCTCGAACGCATGGCCGCGCACCACGTGACGCATGCGCTATCGATCTCGGTCGATCTCGCCGGCTTCCCGCAGGTCCTGGCCGTCGCCGAGAGCGCCCCGCACCTGTTCGCATCGGCGGGCACGCACCCGGACTACGAGGACACCGAGGAGCCGACCGTCGACGGGCTCGTGCGCCTGGCCGATCATCCGAAGGTGGTGGCGATCGGCGAGACCGGGCTCGACTATTACCGCCTGACCGGCGACCTGGAATGGCAGCGGGAGCGCTTTCGCGTGCACATCCGCGCCGCGCGCGAATGCGCGAAGCCGCTCGTGATCCATACCCGCTCGGCGGCCGAGGACACGCTGCGCGTGATGCGCGAGGAGAAGGCGCACGAGGCGCGCGGGGTGATGCACTGCTTCACCGAGACCTGGGAGGTCGCCGCCCAGGCCATCGACCTCGGCTTCTACATCTCGATGTCGGGCATCGTCACCTTCAAGAACGCGAAGGTGCTGCACGAGGTGGCGCAGCGCGTGCCGCTCGACCGTCTGCTGATCGAGACCGACTCGCCGTATCTCGCGCCGGTGCCGTTCCGTGGCAAGACCAACGAGCCGGCATTCGTGTCGCACGTGGCCGCACGCGTCGCCGAGCTTCGGGGGATCCCGGTCGAGGAAGTAGGGAACGCGACCACCGACAACTTCTTCCGGCTGTTCGACACGGCCGCGCGCGCATGAGGAAGCTGATCGGCGCATTGGGGTTCGCGGCCTGGGTCGTCGCGGGGCAGGGCAGTGCCGCCGCCACGGTCGACGACCTGTTCACCGCCGCGTCGATCGACAACCTGCGCGACGTGCGGCGCATCGTGCAGGGCCGCGTGGTCGACCCGACGGCCACGGACGCGCGAGGCGACACCGTGCTGATCGCCGCGATCCGCAACGATTCGACGCAGGTAGTCGACTGGCTGATCGCCGAGAAGTCGACCGGCATCGAGGCGACCAATGCCGCGAACGAGACCGCGCTGATGATCGCGGCCTATCGCAACAAGAAGGCGATCGTCGAGAAGCTGCTGGCGCGCGACGCCGAGGTCAACCGCACCGGCTGGACGGCATTGCACTATGCAGCGTCGGTCGACGCGCGCGACATCGTCGCGCTGCTGCTCGACCATGCCGCCTACATCGATGCCGAGTCGCCGAACAAGACCACGCCGCTGATGATGGCCGCGCGCGGCGGATTCGAGCAGCTCGCGCACCAGTTGATCGAAGCCGGCGCCGATCCCACGCCGATCAACGAGCGCGACCTGACGGCCGCCGACTTCGCCCGCCGCGCGAAGAGCGTGGAACTGGCCACGTGGCTCGACGGTCAGGCGTTGGCCTGGTGCGAGAAGTACGGCAAGGTTTCGGCGAAGCCCGAAAAAGCGTCACAATAAATCGATCGAACGCGACGTTCCCATGACCTATCGACATCCTTCTCTCGTGACTCCCGGCATCGGGGTCGGACTCCGCTCGCGCCGACCGACGTCTTCCGCGAACGACGAGGGCCGCGGCGCGCGCTTCGTCACGCAGTCGCACGCTCTGGGGGGGCCGATCGCGAGCCCCCGCTCGCTGTTGATCGCGGCGGCGGTCGTCGTCGCCATCTTCGTCATCGGCTGGCGCCTGAGCGACTGACCGGCGGCCTGCCGGTCACGGGTCGCCGGACGCCTCGCGAGCGACGGCGAAGGCCCCATGGAGCGGCAACGGGATCGACGGATGCGGCAATCTATGGTGCCCGCGTGCAGGTCGCTGACGTGCAGATGACAAGCTGTCAGGAAGCTCCGGGGATGCGTCGCCCGCTCGACATGTATTTCTTGGACTGCGCATAATTTGTATTATGTCAACCTCTTGGGCTGAGTGTGATGCGGCGGTGCTTGCGATGCGTAGACTTCGCCCTTTCCTTCAACTTTCAAGGAACCGCTGTGACGACCTACCGTGAATTCCAGATCGAGCTCGAGCGCCTCCACCAGCAAGCCGAGCGCGTCCGCCTGTCCGAGAAGGCTGCGGCGCTCGACCGGATCCGTGCATTGATCGTGGAGTACCGATTGCTGCCCAGCGACCTCGGCTTCTCCGCTGACCGCAAGTCCGCGCCCGCGCCCGCCAAGTACCGCGACCCCGCGACCGGCGCGACCTGGAGTGGCCGCGGTCGGACGCCGAACTGGCTCGCGGGCAAGGACCGGTCGGCCTACACGATCACCTGACACCCGGTGGCATCCGGCTGCGAACGTCACTCCTTGAAGTAGACGATCTGCTGGGCCGTCGCCAGCAGACCGCCGCGGTCGCTCCAGACCGCGACATGCTCGTCGAGATACCCGTTGCCGAAATGAATGACCCAGGCCGATCCCAGTACCGGGCGGTCGGCTTGAGCGGCCAGCGACCGGGTGTCGGGCGATGTCGCACCGGCGAACCGGCCTTCGCCGAGCGTGGTCAGCCGGAGGGCCGCATCGAAGGGATGCTCCGTCAACGGCGTCTACGTCTGTTGGCGGCGGAATCGAAGAACACGTCCTGCGTGATGAGATCGACGTACGCGCGCTGGTCGAGCTCGTTGCCGCGATGGACGTCCTGGCGATAGATCCAGCGCAGGCCCAGGATGGTCAAGGCCGCGAAGAGCAGCACGAAGCCCGACGCTTTCATCAGCATCGAACCGGGCGGATAGACGATCGTCGCGGCGCCGGTGGCGGCATAGAGGTAGGGGTTGATCTCGTACCAGGTCCGTTCGAATCTCATCGCGCTCTCCGTGGTGTCGCCTGGAACCCGGCCGCATCCTGCCGGGACTCCGCGTGTCGCAAGGGAAATCGCAATATCCAAGCCAGACCTTGGTCTTTCTGGTCATCTCGCTGAAAGCGCAGGAGAAACGGGGCCCGCCTCGTCGCGTCGTCGGGCGCGACCACGGCGACGCGCTCGGCAACTGTCAAGTGGCGCGACAGAAGATCAGGCCAGCGGTCCCGATCGACAGCAAGAACGCGATTCCTGCGCGGTCAGGTGGCCTTTTGGATCGACTTGGCCGCAGCGCTCAAGGCCGGGCCGCCGAACGAGGCGTCGATGAAGATGCGCGACAGGTTCTCGGCGATCTCGTCCAGCGATTCGCCACCCGACCGGTGCCAGTCGAGCGTCGAGTTCGCGGCGCTCACGAGAAATCGGGCGAGGTGCCGCGGCTCGACCTTGGTCGGACCCGCGGCGTCGGGCGACGCGAGCAGATCGACCCAGAACTGGTCGTAGGCGCGGCGACCGGCCCGGACCGCGATGCGCAGGTGCGGCGGGACGTGCGCGAAGATGCGGATGTTCGCCGCGGGGAAGCTGTCGGTCTCGAAGAGCACGGCCAGATGGGCGCGGATCGCCGCCCTCAGGCGTGCCGAACGCGACGCGGTCGGTCCCAGCCCGAGGACCGCCTGCCTCACCTGGTGCAACGCGCGCCGGTGCCCGCTCTCCAGGATCTCGAAGACCACTTCGTCCTTGTCGGTGAAGTAGTAGTACAGGCTGCCGGTCGTGACCCCGGCCTCGGCGGCGATCTTGCGAAGCGACACGGCGGCGTATCCCTGCTTCTGGAACAGGCGTGCGGCCGTGCTCAACAAATGGCTTCTCAGGTCGTGATCGCTCATCGCTGCCTTCTGCAAGACGACTGTCGGTGGTGGCCGGCCAATCGTAAGGGACGACGCCCTTCGCATCGTGAACCCATTGCCGCGATGCGACGCAGAAAATAGCGGATTGACAGCCGCACCGACCTATGTCGCTCGCGCGTCTCGCAGGATCGGCGGATCAGTTGACGGTTTGCGTCGCGTGCTCGTCGGCCCAGACCTTGAAGCTCTCCAGATAGTTGGGGCCGAAGGTGTTGGCGAGTGCCACGTCGCACGCGTCGCGACCCCGCGCCATCAGGATGCGGCCCAGGCGCGGCGCGTTGTTGCGCGGGTCGAAGGTGTACCAGCGATCGCCGAGATAGGCTTCGAACCAGCCCGCGAAGTCCATCGGCGCCGTGGGCACGGGCACGATGCCGAGGTCCGTGATGTAGCCGGTGCAATAGCGAGCCGGGATGTTCATGCAGCGGCACAGGGCGACGCCCAGATGGGCATAGTCGCGACAGACGCCACGCTGTTCGTTGTAGGCCTCCCAGGCCGTCCGCGTCCGCCGTGCGTACTGGTAGCCGAACGTGATGTGCTGGTGCACGAAATCGCAGATCGCCTGCACGCGCGCCCAGCCGCGCGGCGTCGAGGCGAAGCGCTCCCACGCCGCCACGGACAACTGGTCCGTTTCGCAATACCGGCTGCCGAGCAGGTATACCAGCGTCTCGTCGGGCAACTCGTCGACCGGCACCTGACGCGCGTCCGGCGCGTAGTCGTCCGGCAGTCCGTCGTCCTCGACGATGGCATCGGTCTTGAGCGTGAAGCGCCCGGGCGGCGCCACCAGCCGCGTGCACTGGTTGCCGAACAGGTCGTGATAAGTGGTGTGCGGCACCGGCGGATCGATCACGAGCACGTCGGGTTGCACGAGGTCGCCGGTGCGTGACTCATGGATATTGAGGGCCAGCAGCATCGGAATCTCCTGCGGGCATTGATAGACCATCTCGAAACCGACGCGCAGTTGCATGCCACCTCCTTGAATCCTCGATTGCACGCAAGCGGCGTACCAGAGTGACATCGAGCTTAGGGCCAACGCCTTGCCGACGTCATCAGCACGCGTCCTACTCGCCAGGGGATCAACTGCCGGTGAGGGACGGCAACAACGGCGTGGGGGTTTGCGACGAATTTCTCGCCGCCCGCCCGCCCGCCGAAGCGAAGCGCTCCGCGGTGGCCGCGGTGCAGCGCTCGCTCGACTTCGCCACGCTGCTATCTCGAGGACGGCGTCGCCGGTCGCGCTCGGCAGCCGGTGACGTCAGGCGATCAGGTCGTTCTTGATCGCGTAAAGCGTCAGGTCGCCGTTGTTCTTCAGGCCCATCTTCATCAGGATGTGGCCGCGGTGCGTGCTGATCGTCTTGACCGACACGAAGAACTCGTCGGCGATCTGCGAGACGCTGCGGCCTTCGGCGAGCTTCTTGAAGACCTCGAACTCGCGGGTCGACAGCGTCTCGTGCGGCGACTGCTCGGTATCGGTGACGTACGCGAGCGCCAGTTGCTGTTCCAGCGACGGGCTGAAGTACTTGTCGCCGTCCAGCACCAGGCGCGTCGCCCGCAGGATCTCCGCCGACGAACTGCCCTTCGTGATGTAGCCGTTGGCGCCGGCCTTGAGCACCGGCATCGCGTATTGTTCTTCCGAATGCGTCGAGACGATCAGCACCGGCAGGTCCGACTGCTCGCCGCGCATGCGTCGCAGCACGTCGAGACCGCTCCGGTCGGGCAGCGAGATGTCCAGCAGCACCGCGTCGAAATGGTTCGCCCGGAACAGCTCCAGCGCCTCCGTCCCCGTTGCGGCTTCCGCGGCGACGACGATGTCGCCGGTTTCGGTGAAGATTTCCCTCAGCCCGGCAAGAACGATGTAGTGATCGTCGACCAGCATGATTTTGCGGACCTTCAAGACTTTCCTTCTGTCGGCTTCTCGGGGACGCGGTGGCGACGGATCGCCTGGATCACACCACCCGGCCGTCTTTCGGGGTCGACGGCATCGGTGATCGCCGACCGGCGGGATCGTTCCCGCTGCTGGCCAAAGCGTGATCAGGCCGCTCGTCGGCCCTTGTAAGATAACAAATGATATGTGCTCGGCAAACAACGAACCACCCTCCTCTGTGCGGTCGCACATACGGGGCAGTGGTACCGCTCCTCCAAGACCCTCGCTTTGCGGAGTAACCCCTTGATCGACCTGGCTTCCCTCATCGTCGCGGTGCCGGACTTCCCGAAGCCCGGCATCCTGTTCCGCGACATCGCGCCGTTGTTGCGCCAGCACTTCCAGCCGACCGTCGCGGCCCTCGGCGAACGCCTGAGCGCCGACGAGTGGGCGGCGGTCGACGTGATCGTCGGGATCGAGTCGCGCGGCTTCGTGCTGGGTGCGGCGCTGGCGGAGCGCTACGGAAAGGCGTTTGCGCTCGTGCGCAAGCAGGGCAAGCTGCCGCCGCCGGTCGTCTCGCTCGCCTACGAACTCGAGTACGGCACGGGGATCCTGGAAATGCAGCGTGGAGAAGGTCGGGCGCTGCTGGTCGACGACGTGCTCGCCACCGGCGGGACCCTGCGCGCCTCGGCCGACCTGTGCCAGGCGGCGGGTTACCAGGTGGCCGCGCTGCTGGTGCTGATCGACCTGCGGCTCGTCCCCGATTTCTCGTGGGGTGGCCTCCCGGCCCGCAGCGTCGTGCAGTACTGACGGGAACGATCGCGCCCGCCAGACCTCCTACCGCCCCCTCGAACGCAAGGAGTCACCCGATGACCTTCTCCGGCACCCGACGCCGCGCGCTGCTGCTGGCGGCGTTCGCCGGCCTCCTGTCGTTCCCGGCCGCGCCGGCCCTGGCGGCCGACGGCGATCCCGCCGTGGTCCGCATCCGCGCCTTCTACGACGTGCTGCTCGACACGATGAAGCAGGCGCAGCGCACCCCGGTGCGGGCGCGCTACGAGCGGCTCGAACCGGCCGTGCGGGCCACCTTCGACCTGCCGGCGATGACGCGCATCGCGGTCGGGCCGGCCTGGACGACGATCGGTGCCGACGACCAGAAGGCGCTGCTCGAGCAGTTCGGCCGCTTCACCATCGCGACCTACGCCAATCGCTTCGACGGCTTCTCGGGCGAGCGCTTCGAGGTCGATCCGGCGACCGAGGAACGCGGCGCCAACCGCATCGTGCACAGCACCCTGGTGCGTCCGAAGGGCGAGCCGATCGCGCTGAACTACCTGCTCCACCCGGTGGACGACGGCTGGAAGGCGACCGACGTCTATCTCAAGGGCACGATCAGCGAGCTCGCGACCCGGCGCTCGGAGTTCGGGGCGGTGCTGCGCAGCGGGGGCCCGGCTGCCCTCATCGACAGCCTGCGGCAGCGCGCCGACAAGCTGCTGCAGCCGGCCTGATCAGGGCTTCGGCGCCCCCGGCTCGCCGGCCTTGGGAACCGGCTTCGTGACACCAGGGTCGGTGAGATCGTCTTCGGGGACGCCCTCACGCGCCTCGCGCAGCGTGGCCTGGCGGTTCTGCCGCCAGACGCTGCGCAGGTAGGCGTAGAAGTCCACCGACCCGGCTTCGATGCCTTCGAGGGTCTCGATGTTGCGTGACCGTTCGTCGACGCCTCCCGTGACGCCGACCGCGGCCGTGACCTTGCGGCTGGTCGCGTCCGAACCGACATGGCCGATCGGCGCCGCATAGCTGTCGACCCCCATGCCGATCGCATCGCGGATGTTCGACGGACCGAACAGCGGCAGCATCAGGAAAGGCCCGTCGACGACGCCCCACGCGTACAACGTCTGTCCGAAGTCGCCCGACTGGCGCGGCATGCCGAGGTCGGCGGCCTTGTCGAACAGGCCGGCGACGCCCCAGGTCGAGTTGATGAGGAAGCGCCGGCCGGTGATGCCGGCGGCCTCGCCGCGACCCTGCAGCAGGTCGTTGGCGAAGGTCAGCGGCTCCTTCAGGTTGTCGACGAACGAGCGGATGCTGTCGCGCAGCGGCTCCGGCAACGCCGATCGATAGGCCTTCGCCACCGGCTTGATGACGGCGCGATCGACCGACTGGTTGACCGCGAACACGCCGCGGTTGAACGACTCGAACGGATCGTTCTCGCCGCCGCTCGCGACTCCTCCCGACGGGACGCTCGCGCATCCGCCGACGGCGAACGCCGCGAGCACGGCGCACAGTTTCAGTCTTCGAACGAACATGGGAGCGCTTTCGGTGAAGGCCGACCGGCGTGCATCGCCGGCGACGGGTGATCCTCAGCCATGGGAACCGGCGGTCAAGGCCGGCAACAACTCGCCGACGCCGTGCAGCAGGCGGTTGATGTCGGCGGCGGCGATGCGGCCCATCGTCGAGATGCGGAACAGCGACGAGGACAGACCACCCTGCCCCGCGTAGATGACGAAGCCGCGGGCCTTCAACCCGTCGTGCAACCGCGCGTAGGTCAGGCCGGTGGGCAGGCGGTAGGCGCGCAGCACGACCGACGACTCACCGGGCTTCAGCGCGCCGTCGATCCCGTGCCGCGCGAGACCGCCACGCACCTGTTCCGCGAGCGCGGCGTAACGCGCGTGACGGCCCGCGCGACCGCCCTCCTCCTCGAACTCGCGCAGCGCCTCGACCAGCGCGTAGTAGACGTGGACGGCGGCGGTGAACGGTGTGTTGCGCTGGTCCTGTAGCCTCGCGAGACGCAGGAGGTCGAGATAGTAGGTGCGGCTCGTCGCCCCATCCAGCGCCGTGCGGCGCACGATCACGAACGAAGCGCCCGGCACGCCGTGCAGGCACTTGTTGGCCGCCCCCGCGACGGCGTCCAGCGAAGGATCGGCGAAGTCGATCGCTTCCGCGCCGAAGCTGCTGACGCCGTCGACCAGCAGGCGGACCCCGCGCGCGCGACAGAGGTCCGCGAGCGCCGTCAGGTCGTTGAGTCGACCCGTGGTGGTCTCGTGATGGATCACCGCGAGATGCGTGAACGGTCCGTCTGCGTCGAGCGTCGCCCCGATTCGAGCGAGGTCGGGCGCCTCCATCCAGTCGTGTGTGGCGACCGCATGCGCGATGCGGTACTGACGCGCGATCTGCGCGATGCGCTCGCCGTAGACGCCGTTCTCGACGATCAGCAGGCGCCCCTCTTCAGGCACCAGCGCCGCGATCATGCTTTCGACCGCCGCCGTGCCCGAGCCGGTGATCAACACCGCCGACCACGCGTGTGCAGCGAGTCCGTGGACGGCCAGCAGACGCCTTCGCGCTTCGTCCTGCAGATCGTAGAACTCGCTCTCGCGATGGCACAGGTCCGGCTGCAGCAGGCTGCGGCGCACGCGCTCGGTCAGTGTCACGGGCCCGGGATTGAGCAGCAGCATCAGGTGCTCCGCGGCGGGCCGACGTGGGCCATCAGGCGCTGTCGGACGTCGACCGGCGTGATGGTGGGCCGGGGCAGGTCGTCGGGTGTCCCGCGGCGGATCGGCATGCGCACGAACCGCGCGCCTTCGGTGCCGGCCTGCGCGAGGAAATCGTCGAGCGCATCGAGTCCGTCGGCCTCGAGTGTCGACGCGTAGCCGCACGCGCGAGCCACGGCGGCAAACGCCACGTTCGGCGACACCGTCGCCTGGCCGCCGGTCGACTCGTGCGCGCCGTTGTCGAGCAGCACGTGTGTCAGGTTGGCAGGGCCGTACGCGCCGAGCGTCGCGAACGCGCCCATGCGCATCAGCGCGGCACCGTCGCCGTCGAGCGCGACGACCTGCAGGTCGGGCCGTGCGAGGGCGAAGCCGAGCGCGAACGGCGTGACGCAGCCCATCGAGCCGACCATGTACAACTGGTTCGGCCGGTCGCCGATCGCGTACAGCTCGCGGCCGCAGAAGCCGGTGGACGCGAACACGACGCTCGACGCGATCGGCGTGCGTTCGACGATCCGCTGCAACGCTTCGCGACGCGACGGCCAGGTGTCGGGGGTCTTCGTCGACGGCGCGTTCGCGGATTCGCGCGACAGGGCCGCACGCGCGCCTTCCTTCAATGCATGCGGCGCCACGCTGCCCTTCTGCATCACCAGCGCGAAAGGTCGGCCGGTCGCGTCCATGTGCGCGAGCGCGCGATCGAGCGCGGGGCCGATGTCGTCCGCGTTCGTCGGGAACGTCTCCCAGGGAATTTCCATCGTGTCGAGCATCGCCGGCGTGATCGGGCCCATCAGTGCGTGCTGGGGCTCGTCGGGGACGCCCGGCTGGCCGCGCCAGGTCACGATCAGCAGTTGCGGCAGGCGGAAGGTCCAGGTCAGCGACGTCAGTGGGCTGACCGCGTTGCCCAGACCGGAGTTCTGCATCATCGCGACGCCGCGTCGACCTGCGAGCGCGAGGCCCGCGATCAACGCGACCGCATCGCCCTCGTTGGCGGCCGACACGTAGTGCAGCGTCGGATCCTGCAGCACGTAGTTGATGAACGGCGTGAGGTACGAGCACGGCACGCCCGCATACCAGTCGAAGCCGCGCGTGCGCGCCGCCTCGACGAACTCGGCGGCTTCGATCATCGGGCCGACGGCGTGCCCAGCGCGAACGGCGCCTGCGCGTGCGCGAAGTCGCCGGCGCGACGGAAGTCCTCGAGGTCGTTCACGCCGCGCCAGTGGCCGTGCACGTACTGGACCTCGATCTCCTCGCCCGCGCCGATCAGCGCGTTGAGCAGCGCCGGCAGGTCGAGCGCATCGAAGTCGGGGCGCGTGCGCAGCGTCGCCACCGTCCGCTGCAGACTCTCGCGGCCCGCGCCGCGGACGTTGAGCAACCCGATCCAGCGGCCCTGGGGTGCCGCGCCGCCATGCGTCTTGTCGTCCGAGACGCGACGCAGCAGGACCTTCTGCCCGAACAGGTCGCGATCGTCGGGCGCCGAGCACCACGCGAAGTCGCTGACGCTCTCGTTCGCCCTGCTTTCGTCGATCCCTTCGGTCCGCGACGAGTCCACGACGACGCTGAACGCCGCCTCGCCGTCCACCAGGTCGCGCAGGATGTAGCTGCGAAACAGCAGGTCGCCGTACGAGATCACGGTGTCGCCGTGCAGCGCGTCGACCGCGCAGGCGAGCGATGCGAGTTCGCCGGTCTCCGCGTGGCGTTCGTTGACGACGACCTGGATGCCGGCCGTGTCGATCGCATCCGCGCGATAGCCGCCCACGACCGTGATGTCGTTGATGCCCTGCTTCTTGAACGCGTCGACCAGCCAGCGCAGCAGCGGCTTGCCGGCGACCGGCAGCATGACCTTGGGGCGATCCTCGGTGATCGCCTCGAGCCCGGCGCCGCGGCTGGCCGCGAGGATCACGGCCGCGCCCGACGTGCGGGCGGCCGAGAGATAGCGCTCCTCTGCAGCCGAGTACTCGTCGGCATCCTGCAGCCGGAAGATCTCGTCGACCCGCGCGATGCGGTCCTCCACGGCCACCAGCGTCTGGCTCTCGTGGATCTCCTTGGCGACCGCCTGCATCGACGACGCGGCCGCGCGGATCAGGTGGTTGGCCCAGATCACGACGCTGATGCCGGCCTTGCGGAACACGTCGGTCGGGGTGCTGTAGTACTTCGTCGGCACGATCACCAGCGGTCCGCGGCCGGCCCACTCGCGCGCGAACGTCAGGATCTCGTCGGGCCGCGACAGCTTGCTGTGGATCAGGATCGCGTCGGCACCGGCACGGCGGTAGGCCTCGGCGCGCTTCAATGCCTCGTCCATGCCCCACCCCGCGATCAGCGCCTCGACCCGCGCGACGATCGAGAAGTGCTCGTCGTGCTGCGAGTCCTTGCCCGCCTTGATCTTGCCGGAGAACTCGTCGATGTCGGCCAGCGGCTGGCGCTCGCCGCCGATGAAGCTGTTGGTCTTCGGGAACTGCTTGTCCTCGATGCACACGCCGGCGACGCCGCGCTGCTCGAGCTTTCGCACCAGGCGGCGCAGGTTGTTGAAGTTGCCGTAGCCGGTGTCGCCGTCGAGCAGGATCGGCAGGTCGCTCGCGTCGGCCATGAATTCCAGCGTGTCGACGACCTGGGTCCAGCTCGCTTCGTTGTTGTCGCGCACGCCGTACTGCGCCGAGATGGCCAGGCCCGACGCCCAGATGCCCTTGAAACCGGCCTCGCGCACGATGCGCGCCGACAGGCCGTTGTGGGCCTCCATCAGGAACTCGAGTTCGTCGCCGACGAGCATCTGGCGCAGTTGCGCGGTACGCGACAGCGGGACGTAGGACGGGTCGCGTGCATTCATGGTGTCGTTCTCAAGGAGTCGCTTCGGCGAGCCGCGTCAGGTGCGGCAGGATATGGTCTCCGGCCCGCACGATGTCCGCGGGAAAATCGATCTCGATCCACGGCGTGCCGGTCACGTCGGCGATGTCGAACGGATGACAGCCTTCCAGCAGCAGGTCGCGGATCGCCTCCTCGTGCGGCTGGTCCGCGCGGCCGCCGTCGACATACGCGGCGACGATCTGGGCGAAGCGTCGCGCGGTGGCTTCGCGAAAACGGAAGAAGCCGACCGATTCGCCGATCGTGTCGTAGTCGACTCCGGGGGCCACCTGCTTACGGAATTCGACCACGACGCCGTCCTTGACGCAGATCTTGACCGGTTCGTCGCCCGGCTCGAAGCCGCGATCGAGCAGCAGCCGGTCGGCGGGGTCGCCCGCCACGAGCGCGTCGATCATCCGCCGGTCGTACAGCACGTCGGCATCCATTAACAGGACGTCGCCGCCGCGCGTCAGCACGTCGGCCACGGTGTGCACGGTCAGCACGCTGCCCAGTTCGTAGCCCGGATTGAGGACGACCTCGACGGATCGACCGAGCCGCGTCAGTTCGGCTTCGACCTGCGCCGGCTCCCAGCCGAGCGCGAGCACGACCTCGTCGATTCCGGCCGCGTCGAGCATGCGCAGATGCCGCTCGAGCAGCGTCATGCCGTCGAAGGCCAGCAGGCACTTGGGGAAACGATCGGCGTCGCCCCTCCGCAGTCGCATGCCGCGGCCCGCGGCGAGGATGACGGCGCGCATCAGTCGGCGACGCGCACGCCGACCGGACGGCGGCGCAGCCAGCGGCGTTCGGTGAAGTGCAGGTAGACGATGCCGGGCAGGCCGAGCGCGAGTTCGCGGGCGCGCTTGGCGAGCGACAGCGCGAGCGCGGTCTCCGGCGGCAGCCCGACCAGCGGCGCCAGCAGCAGGTAGCCGCCTTCCTGCACGCCGAGCGACCCGGGGATCGCGAACGCAGCCCCGCGGATCGCCTGCCCCACGCTCTCGAGCAGCATCGCGTCGAACCAGTCCACCGGATGGCCGAGGAACTCCAGCGCGAGCCACACCTCGCCGGTCCCGACGAGCCACGCGACGAGGTTGAGGGCGAAGCTCGCGACCAGCTTGCCGCGCCGGCCGTAGAGCCGCCGCACCGCCGCGTCGATGGCGTCGGCCTGGGTCGCGAGGTCGCTCGAGCGCCCCACACCGAACAGCTTCGACAGCAGGCGCATGCCGTGCCCGAACATCCCGCGGCGCTGCGCCCACCAGAACGCGACGACGATTCCGGTCAGCAGCAGCGCGCACGCCAGCAGCGGCACGCGAAGGGCGCTCAGCGCGCCGGACTGCGCATGGAACGCGAACAGGCCCACGCCGATCAGCCCGAACGTGATCTGCGACAGCGCCTGCATCGTGGTGGCCACGGTGATCGCGGCCGCGGCTTCAGGCATCGGCAGGCCGTGCTGCGCGAGGTGGCGCGCCATCAGCACCGGCCCGCCGATCTGTCCGGCCGGCAGCAGGCTGTTGACGGACTCGCCGGCCCAGCGTGCCAGCAGCACGTGGCGTGCGGTGCCGGCGCGGTGCGGCCGCTCGAGCAGCACCGCGATGGCAGCGGCATCGAGCGCCAGCGGCAGCAGGTGGAACAAGGTGACGGCCAGCAGGCCCCAGCCCGCCACCGCGAGCGTCGCCATCACCGAGCCGACGCCGTGCCACGCGAGCAGTGCGACGAACAGCGCCGTGCCGATCGACAGCAGGACCAGGGCCGCACGATTCATGCGTCGGCCTTCCCGCGACCGCGCAGCAACTGGCGGAATCCGAAATAGCCGAACGCGTCCTTCAGGTTCGAGAACAGCCGCAGCCACGGGCGCATGCCCGGGTCGGTGACGTACTCGAAGGTCAGCGACACGCGTATCTCGTGGTCGCCGAGCGGCGTGATGCGGTGGCGCAGCTTGTCGCCGTCGAAGAACACGATGCCGCCCGGCGGGATCTGCAGCGAGCCCGCGACCACGGCCGCGCCCGGCTCGCGCGTGTGCAGCTCGTAGTCGAGCCGGCACGACGACTCGTCGAGCACGCCGAGCAGCAGCGTGTAGCGCCGCCCGTCGTAGTAGGACGTGTCGTAGTGCCAGCCGATGTGGTCGCCGGGCTTCGTGTAGTAGTACAGCGCGTAGCCGTGCGGATCGTCGGGCGGGCACGGCAGCAGGCGATCGCCGCTGATCCCTTCGAGCAACTCGATCAGCGCCCGCGAGCGGTACAGGCTCGCGATCGCGGGGGCCAGCCGCTCGATGGTGTGGCGGCTCACGCTGCCGCCCTTCTTGTGACCCGGGAGGTAGTTGCGATTGACCTCGCCGAGCAGGGCCTTCGCACTGGCGACGAGCGCCGCGGTGACGGGCGCCGGCAGCAGGCGATCGAGCGACAGGAAGGAGCCCTGGCGGACGAAGTCGGCGTGCAGGGTCTCGCGATCGAGACCATCGGTCGAGAACGCGCTCGCGGACGTCGATGCAATCGTGTCGGGATCGGTGACGGTGGTCATCGCGAAGATCCGGTCAGTCCGACCGCCATCCGCGTGCGCTGTACGACCCGGCGATAGTCGATCGCCACCCACAGCGCGAACAGCGGCGCACCGATCGCGGCGGCGACGAGGAACGGCATCGAACCCTCGAACAGCGTCACCAGCGGCAGCAGGTAGAGCACGTCCTCGGTCTCGAAGCCGGCCAGGAACGACTGCGCGTTGCCGGCCTTGCCGACCATTTCCTCGATGCGCATGCGCAGGAAGAAGATGAGCGCGACCGCGACGCCGGCGATCGCGCCGAGCCCGACCGGCGACGCGCGCATCGGCTCGCCCTGCGCGGCGAGGCCGATGCCCATGCAGGTGAACAGCAGCACCGTCACCACGGCATCGCACGCCAGGTCGTAGAAATGCCCGAAGCGGCTCGTCTTGCCGCTGATGCGGGCGAGCTCGCCATCGGTGTGGTCGACGAAGTTCGACAGCGCGATCAGCACGGTGCCGGCGTTGCTCCACGCGAACCCGCCGTGCGCGAGGCAGACCGCACCGGCCAGGCCGATCGCGAGCCGCAGCGTCGTGAGGTGGTTCGGCGTCACCCGCGTGTCCTTGAGCGGCGTGACGAGCCAGCGCGCGAGGCGCCCGTCCCAGGTGTTGGGGATCGAAGCGTTGACGGGGGGTGTCATCGGGTCGTCGGCAGGCGCTGCGGCCGGATTCGGGAACGAGGGATTTTGCACTCAGTCGTCAGACCGCGCCGTCGGCCGGCCGCTCGACCGCCGGTCCGAGCAGCGCGGGCAGCACCAGCAGGGCCGCGGCCAGCGTGCAAGCGAGCGACAGCGCGAGCAGCTTGCCCATGCTCGCCGTCCCCGGATGGCTCGACAGCCACAGGCTGCCGAACGCCGTCGAAGTCGTCAGTGCGCTGAAGATCACCGCGCGCGCGAGACTGGTCTGCAGCAGTTCGTGCACGCCGTGGCGCCAGGCGATCACGAAGTAGATGTTGAACGCGACGCCGATGCCGAACAGCAGCGGCAGCGCGATGATGTTCTCGTAGTTGAGCGGGATGCGCAGCACGACGCAGAAGGCCAGCGTGACGAGTCCGCCGAGCAGCAGCGACGCCAGCGTGATCAGCACGTCGCGGGTCCTGCGCAGGACCACGGCCAGCAGCAGCGTGATGGCGATCAGCGCCCACACGCCGGCCTGGATGAAGGCGTGGACGATCGTGCCGGCCGACTCCTGGATCGAGATCGGCGTCCCGGTCGCATCCGGCGCGACGGTCCGCACGGCGGCGATGAAGCGCGTGAGCCGGGCGTCCTCGTCGGCCGCGGTCTGCTTCGTGGCGCCCGCGGCCTCCTTCGGAAAGACCTCGACGCGTGCGCGTCCGTCCTTCGCGATCCAGTCGTTTCGCAGGTCGGCGGGCAGAGTGGCCAGCGACACGGGTGCGGCCAGCAGCAGCGCCCGCAATTGGGCGAGCGTGGTCTTCAGGCCCGGGATCAACGCGTCGTCGACGGCCTGGCGGCGCGCCGGCGGACCGTCGGCGATGGCCGTCAGGGCCTTCGCGACGCGCTTCGCATCGGCGGCGGCCTTGCTCGCCGGGTCCTTGTCGGCCGCCTGGTCGAGTGCCGCCGCGCCGTCGCGCATCGACTGCGCGGTCTCGGCATCGGTCGGCGCGGGCTTGACGCCCGTCGGGTTGAGCGTCGGGTCGAGCAGCGACGACGCGTCCGCGATGACCGCGAGTTTCGCGGGCTGGTCGGACGGGATGAAGCTGGCCAGCGTCAGCGCCTGCGACACTTCGGGCAGCGCGGACAGTGTCGTCGCGAGCGCCCTGGCGGCATCGAGCGACGGGGCGAGGACGTCGATCGTGTTCGGCGTCGTCTGCGGGTCGCGCGAAAGGTCGAGGATGGTCGCGACCGCCTCGCTGGTCGGGCTGCGCAGGTTGAGCGGGTTGAAGTCGAAGCGCACGAATGGCAGCAGCGCCAGGCCGACGACGGCGATCGCAGCGGCCGCGGTCAGCACGCCCCGTCGATGCGTCGTCACGAAGCGATCGACAGCCCCGAGCGAGGCGAAACCCATCTCGCCGGACGCGCCCCCGACCCGCATCAGCTTGAGCAGCGCCGGCAGCAGCGTGATGCTGGCGAAGAACGCGATCACCATGCCGATGCCGGCGATCACGCCCAGCTCGGAGACGCCGCGGTAGTCGGTCGGCTCGAACGCGAAGAAGCCGGCGGCGATCGCGACCGCGGCGAGCGCCAGCGACGAGCCGACCTCGAACGAAGCGCGCCGCAATGCGGCAACCGGGCCGGGTTCGGCGTGCGCGTGCGCGCGATACGACACGGCGTACTGGATGCCGAAGTCGACACCGAGCCCGACGAACAGCACCGCGAACGCGACCGAGATGAGGTTCAGCGCACCGTAGATCATCAGGCCGAGCGCCGCGGTGACGGCCAGCCCGACGACCAGGCTGACGACGATCGCCAGCATCGCGCGCAGCGAGCGGATCGCGAGCCACAACATCACCAGCAACGCCGCCACCGCCGCAGACGCGTTGCGGCCCGCGTGTTCCTGCAGCGTGACGAACTCCTCGTCGGCCATCGGCACGTTGCCGGTCAGCCGCACCCGCACGCCGTGCGCGGCGTCGAGGCCGGCCTCGGCGGCCGTCGCGCGGATGAACGCGCTGGCGCGCGCGCCGGGCTGCAGCGCCGAGAAGTCCAACACCGGCTGCGCGAGCACGAAGCGGCGCAGCTCGCGGGCATCGGGTGCACGGCCGCCGAACATCGTGCGCCACGACAGCGGCACCGGACGGTCGGCCTCCACGCCCTCCAGCGTCCCCGCCAGTGCGCCGAGTCCGGGGCCGAGCACGTCGAGCGTCGTCTCGCCCTGCTTCACGCCTTCGAGCGCGAGCTGCAGCGTGTCCATCAGGCCGCGCACGCTCGGGTCCACCGCGAGCGTGCCGATCACCGCCTGCGCCGCGACCAGCTGGTCGGTGGTCTTCGCGACCTCGTCGGGGTCCAGGAACAGCAGGCCGTTGCGATCGAAGAAGGCGCCGCCCTCGGGTCGGCGGACGTTGCGCAGCAGATCGGCCCGGGTCGCGATGCGAGTCGACACCAGCGCGGCCGCGCGCTCGGCGATCTCGGGGGTCGCGCCGTCGATCACGACCGCGATCAGGTCGGTCTTCTGCGGAAACGCCGCATCGAAGACCGCGCTGCGCTGGCGCCACGGGACGTCGGACGCGATCAGCTTGGCGCTGTCGGTGTCGATCGCGATGTGCTGCACGACGAAGGTCACGGCTCCGGCGGCGAGAATCAGCGAGACGACGACGCAGAGCAGCGCATGCGTCGCGCTCGCCGTCGTGGCGGCGGCGATCCAGCGGCGCAGGAGGCTCGGGTCCCGGGCGGGGCCGTCGATCGGGGGAAGGGACAAGCGGGAATCCGGTGGACAGGGGATGGAGGACGGCCGTTGCGACGGGCCCGCGCGTAATCATCCGGCGCGTCGCGCGACTGCTGGCGGTCGGCGCGCGGCATGATAAATGAGTGGGCAATCCTGCGCGGACCCGGGCGCGACCGGTTCGTAGTGCGCGACGCGACCGGTGCCCCATCGGGCAAGCGCGAGCCTTGGCACGATCTTCCCGGCACGGTTATGCTCGCGGCCGGGTCCGGACTCATTAAACCGAGAAGGGCAGAACATGCAGGTGGTGCTTGCAGAACCCCGCGGCTTCTGCGCCGGCGTGGTCCGTGCGATCGAGATCGTGGAACGTGCGCTGGAAAAGCATGGAGCCCCCGTCTACGTGCGCCACGAGATCGTCCACAACCGGCATGTCGTCCAGTCGCTGCGGTCGCAGGGTGCCCGCTTCGTCGAACAGCTCGACGAGATCCCCGCCGGAGCCGTCACCGTCTTCAGTGCGCACGGCGTGTCCCGGGCGGTCGAGGGCGCCGCAGCGGTGCGTGGCCTCCCGGTGATCGACGCGACCTGCCCGCTGGTGACGAAGGTGCACGTGCAGGCCCGCCGCTTCGTCGCCGAGGGTCGGGCGCTGGTGCTGATCGGCCACGCCGGACACGCGGAAGTCGACGGGACCGTCGGCCAGGTCGACGGGACGGTCCATCTCGTGCAGTCGACCGCCGATGTCGCGTCCTTGCCGATCGCCCGCGACGCGCCGGTGGCCTACGTCACCCAAACCACGTTGAGCGTCGAGGACACCCGCGGCACGATCGAGGCCCTCAAGCAACGGTTCACCGACCTCGTGGGACCGGAGACCAGCGACATCTGTTACGCCACGCAGAACCGCCAGGCGGCCCTGCGTGAACTCGCCGGCCATGTGGAGGTCATCCTCGTGGTCGGTGCCAGCAACAGCTCGAACTCCAACCGCCTGGTCGAGATCGCCCGCGACAGCGGTGTTCGCGGCCATCTGCTCGCGGACGGCAACGATCTCGATCCTGCGTGGGTTCGCGGGGTGCGCGCCGTGGGTCTCACGGCCGGCGCCTCGGCACCGGAGGCGCAGGTCCAGGACGTCCTGAACGCACTTCGGCGTCTCGGTCCGGTCGAGGTCACCACCCTCCCCGGCATCCGGGAACACGTGGAATTCCGCCTGCCGACCGGATTGGTCGACGACGGCGCAACATTGTCCTTCTCCTAAAAGGCAGTCCGATTCATGGCAGCAATCCCCTTCATCCAGTCGGCACGCGTCGGTGCCTATCTCTTCAAGCAGCAACTGACGCGGACCAAGCGTTACCCCCTCGTGCTGATGCTCGAGCCGCTGTTCCGCTGCAATCTCGCCTGCGCGGGCTGCGGCAAGATCGACTACCCCGACGAGATCCTCAACCAGCGCCTGTCGTTCCAGCAGTGCATGGACGCGATCGACGAGTGCGGCGCGCCGATGGTGTCGATCGCGGGGGGCGAGCCGTTGCTGCACAAGGAGATGCCGCGCATCGTCGCGGGCTACATCGCGAAGAAGAAGTTCGTGATCCTCTGCACCAACGCGCTGCTGCTCAAGAAGAAGATCGACGACTACCAGCCGTCGCCCTACTTCACGTGGTCGATCCACCTCGACGGCGACAAGGGGATGCACGATCAATCGGTGTGCCTCGACGGCGTCTACGAGACCGCGCGCGACGCGATCGTGCTGGCCAAGAGCAAGGGCTTTCGCACGCAGATCAACTGCACCGTGTTCGACGGCGCCGATCCCGCGCGCCTCGCGGCCTTCTTCGACGAGATGAAGACGCTCGGCCTCGACGGCATCACGGTGTCGCCCGGCTACTCGTACGAGCGCGCGCCCGACCAGCAGCACTTCCTGAACCGCGAGAAGACCAAGAACTTCTTTCGCGACGTGCTCGGCCGCGGCGACGGCGGCAAGGCCTGGGACTTCACCAACTCGCCGCTGTTCATGGACTTCCTCGCGGGCAATCGTGCGTATGAGTGTTCGCCTTGGTCGATGCCGGCGCGCACGGTGTTCGGCTGGCAGAAGCCCTGCTACCTGCTCGGCGAAGGCTATGCCGCGACCTTCAGCGAGCTGATGAACGAAACCAAGTGGGACGACTACGGCGTCGGCAAGTACGAGAAGTGCGCCGACTGCATGGTCCACTGCGGCTTCGAGGGCACGGCTGTGCAGGACACTGTGGCCCACCCGTGGAAGGCGCTGGGCGTCGCGTTGCGCGGCGTCAAGGTCAGCGGCGCGATGGCCAAGGACATCCCGCTCGGCAACGAGCGCAAGGCCAAGTACGTGTTCTCAGATCACGTCGACCAGAAGCTCATCGAGATCCGCGTAGCCAAGTCGGTCCCCCAGCAGCCGGCGGCTCTCGCGGAGAGCGCTTAACGCCCGTCGGGAATCGAGCCCGATCCGCAGCAGCTCGGGCAGTTGCAGCGGACTTCTGGCGATCGATCCCAGCACGGCCGGCAGGTCGACGCCGCCGTCTTCGCGCATCGCCACCTGCGCGGCTGGCGGCATCGACCGTCGCAGCGGATCGGCCACGGCCCGCAGCGCGACGAACGGCAGTCCTCGTTCGTGCGCGATCCGCGCCACGATGTGCGACTCCATGTCGACCGCAGCCGCGCCCGTCTCTTGACCCAGAGCGCGCTTTTCGGCGGCGTCGGTCACGAGCCGGTCGACCCCGGCGATCGCGTGGCCCAAGGCCTGCGGCAGTCGTCGCCGCAGGGCGCCCGCCCATCGCGCATGCGTCTCGACCCGTCCCGACGCCGTCACGATGGCGTCGGCGACGATCAGCGTGCCCGGCCGCATCTCGGGCACCAGCGCACCCGCCACGCCGAAGCTGATCAGCGCGACAACGCCGCGGTCGATCTCCTGCTCGATCGCGGCCGCCAGTGCCGCCGACCGCCCGCCCCGGCTCACCGTGACGACCTGCGGCCCGGCGGCGACGGCGGCCTCGAAGGCGAGTCCGCAGACCGCGAGCACCGGCCCGCGCGCGGACATCCGCGTCACAACCCGAAGACCGGCCCGCCGGACGAAGACCGCGTCAGGCGGCGGTAGCGCGCGAGAGCCCACAGCGGGAAGAATTTCGGATAGCCGTGGTAGCGCAGGTAGAAGACGCGCGGGAAGCCGGTGGCGGTGAACTCGGCCTCGTTCCAGAAGCCGTCGTCCTGCTGCGTCGCGATCAGGAACGCGATCGCGCGCTCGACCGCCGGATGCGCGGTCTCGTCGGCGGCCATCAGGCCGAGCAGCGCCCATGCGGTCTGCGACGCGGTGCTGGGCGCGTCCTTGTGCCCCGGGGTCTCGAGGTCGTAGCTGTTGGTCTCCTCGCCCCAGCCGCCGTCGCTGTTCTGGATCGACAGCAGCCACTGCACGGCACGCCGGATCTCGCGTGCGTCCGACGGCACGCCGGCGGCCTTCAGAGCGCTCAGCACCGACCACGTGCCGTACACGTAGTTCATGCCCCAGCGGCCGTACCAGCTGCCGTCGGCGCACTGCTCGCGGCGCAGGAACCGCAGGCCCCTTGCGAGCGCGTCGCGATCCTCGGGCCGGCCCATCTGCGCGAGCATGCCGACGCAGCGGGCGGTGACGTCGGAGGTCGGCGGATCGAGCAGCGCCCCGTGGTCGGCGAACGGGATGTTGTTCAGGTACTCGCCGGTGTTGTCGGCATCGAACGCGCCCCAGCCGCCGTTGCGGCTCTGAAGGCCGAGCACCCATTCGCTGCCGCGGTCGATCGCCTCGTCGAAGGCTTCTGTCGGGTGCCCGCGCAGGCGCGACGAACGATGCATCGCCAGCACGACGGCGGCGGTGTCGTCGAGGTCCGGGTAGTGCGGGTTGTCGTACTGGAAGGCCCAGCCACCGGGGCGGACGCCTGGCCGGCGGATCGCCCAGTCGCCCTTCACGTCGAGTACTTGGCGCGTCTTCAACCAGTGCAGGCCACGATCCGCGCTCGCGTTCGCCTCGTCGTCGCCGACCTCGAGCATCGCGTGCGCCACCAGCGCGGTGTCCCACACCGGCGAGACGCACGGCTGGCAATACGCCTCGTGCGGCTCGACGATCAGCAGGCGATCGATCGCCTTGCGCGCGGTCACGTAGTCGGGATCGTCGCGCGCATAGCCGAGCGCATCGAACATCATCACGGTGTTGGCCATCGCGGGGAAGATCGCGCCGAGGCCCGAGTCGCCGTTGAGCCGCTCGCGCACGAAAGCCACCGCCCGGTCGATGGCGCGACGACGAATGGCACGCGGGAACGCGGGCTCGGCGATGCGCAGCATCGCGTCGATGGTGGCGAACATCCCGTACCAGACCTGCGACTGGTGCAGCGCGCGGCTGGGGCGGCCGACGCCCGCCGGATCGCTGACGAACAGCTCGTCGATGCGCACATCGCGCGGGTTGCGGGCCTTGGGCTT
>Ga0209724_1000174_pt1 | contig 72354 bp, 66 predicted proteins | sample grotaG_FD_184143 | JGI IMG/M metagenome (GOLD analysis project Ga0209724, IMG submission 184143) | Glacier valley bacterial and archeal communities from Borup Fiord, Nunavut, Canada, to study Microbial Dark Matter (Phase II) -... | ecosystem: Environmental > Aquatic > Freshwater > Ice > Glacier ...
GCTTGCGTCGCGGTTTGCCGAGGCGGGGCAGCCGCCGGAGATGCTGGACACGTGGTTTGCCGGGGTGCTGCGGGACGGCTTTGGGCTAGCTGCGGCGGGAGACTTTCGCACCTTTGGACAGATCGCCGCGGGCAACCTTCGCGGCACCCTGAGCGCCGAGCAGATCGATCACGTTCTTGCGGGATTCCGCGACCTCGAGGCTCACCCTGACGTGCCGGAGGGCCTGCGCCTGCTGCGCGACGCGGGATACCGCCTCATCACGTTAACCAACGGTGCGGCCGCGATGTCGGAGCCGATGTTCGCGCGCGCAGGGGTACTGGAACTGTTGGAGAGCAGGCTGTCGGTTGAGGACGTCGCGACCTGGAAGCCCGCGCCCGCCTCGTACCAACACGCGGCAGATGCGTGCGGATTGCCGCTGGACCGGATGGCGTTGGTGGCCGTGCACCCATGGGACGTTCATGGGGCGCAACGCGTGGGGATGTGTGGCGTGTGGGTCAACCGCCAGGGCGCGGTCTATCCCGACTACCTACCGGCGCCCGACGCCGTGGTCACCGACCTTCGGGAACTTGCCGCAGTGATGGCTTAGCGGGCACGTCACCGGCCGCAATTGCGCCTGCATGACGCGCAACTGGGTCGCTGTTCCGCTCAGTGCCTGTTCCACATCGTGCGGAACATCAGCCTCAACGGGACACTCACCCATCGCCACCATTGACAGATGATGTCGCACTCGCGACACTATCTGTATGGACGTGATGACCCTCGCGGACGCCGCCAAGCAACTCGGCGTCTCTCCTCGGCACGCGCAGCGCCTGGCCGCGGCGGGAGTTCTCACGCGAGCGGCCGGTACCGCCGTCACTTCACAATCGGTAGTCACCGCCATGGCATCGCGCCCCGAGCGCTCGCACCTCACCCGCGCATGGTCCGAGCGGACGGCGTGGGCCGCGCTCGCCCTGCTGGCTGGCCGGGACGATCTTGCGCGAGGCATCGGCCAGGCACAACTGTCGCGACTGCGCGCCAGGCTGCGCGACGCGACACCCGAATCCCTGGCGTCCTCGCTAAGGATGAGGGCCTCCGCCCACCGATACGAGGCCCATCCCTCGGCACTCGCCCGCTTGGCGCCCGAGGTGACAGTGCCAGGCAAAGGGGACGACGCGGGAACTCTCGCCCCGCGGAGCGCCCCAGGCGTTGACGGGTACCTAACCACAGCCGATGTGGCGCGCCTGATAGTGGACTTTGCCCTCGCCCCTGCAGTCGGCACCCCTAATGTCGTCTTGCGCGCTACTGCCTACGCGCACGTCAACGCCATTGCCACGTCGGGCGCCGCACTACGTGGCGCAGACCTGGCCGAGTCCGTCGACCCTCGCGAGCGCACCGAGGGCCTGCGACTCTTGGCCGAGGCGCTGGCACGGTTCGCACGATGACGCCCCGCCCTATCCTCGAAGTCCCAGCGCCTCCCGAGGGATGGCTCTACCCGTGGCCCAATGTGGGACAGATCGCAGCACGTATCGGCCCCGAGGATTGGACGCTCGTGGGCGGGCTCATGGTTGCGCTCCACGCAGCCGCACATGGCATCCGCCTGCCTCGCACCACGGTGGACGTTGACATGGTGATCCATGTGGAGACCGCGCGCGGCAGGGTGGCACGCATCCGCACGGTGCTCGGCGAGCTGGGCTACACGCTCATGGAACCCTCCGACGCCCGCAAGGGTCACGCGCATCGCTTCGCGCGCCCCGTCAACGCGGGCGACGCGGCGTTGGCAGGCTCCCCCGACATTGTCGATGTGATGATCGCCGACCACCCCGCTCCCCGCGTGCGCGAAAGGCTAGGCAGATTCCCGATGGTGGCGATCGATGGCGGCACGCAGGCGTTGCAGCGCACGGTCAACGCCCGCCTGGAACTCAACGGCGAACGAATCGAATTGAGCGTGCCCGATGCGTTGGGTGCAGTGATCTTGAAGTCGGCCGCGCATCTGGCCGACTCACGGGACCCCGCACGCCACCTATCTGATGCTGCCGTGTTGCTCGCCTGCACGGCGGACCCTTTTGCCGAACGCCAGCGACTCACGTCGGGAAGCGACCGTAAGCGACTGGCACACCTGCACAAGCACCTGGGCGACCCCAGCCACCCCGCCTGGGTGACCCTGGATGCCGATGCCGCTCGCGACGGTCAGGCCGCGCTGCGCATTCTGCTGGGGTAGTCGCTCACCATTTCGTTACGGCCGACGCGTGGGCGATCTCCATACTGCGGCGATAGCAGGACACGAGTTGCTCCGACTCCCCCGCCGCCCAGCAGCGACGAGTTCGCGGCATTCGCTACGGCATCGACCGCGAGCGTGGTGATGTCGGCGCGGATGGCGCGGAGCCTCACGATCGGCCCAGCGCCTCCCGCACCGCGGCCAGCACCGCCGGCCAGGCCGTCGAGCCCGGGTCGATGACCTCGAAGTGCCCCGTGCCTGCCAACTCGACGAGCGCGACGCCGTCGTGCGCGGTCGCATAGTCACGCGCCGTCTGGATGGGCACCGCCTCGTCCTCGGCGCCGTGCACCAGGACCACCCGACACTCGGGCGCCCCCAGCAACGTCGGGTCGGCGGCCAGGTATCGGTCGGGCACCGCGTCCGGGTCGCCTCCCATGAGCCGGGTGACGGTGTCCGCGTCGGGGCTGGTGCGGTGGAAGGACGTCAGCGCGACCACTCCGGCGAGCGGCACCACGCCCGCCACTGGCAGAGGGGTGGCCCGGTGGCCAGGCGCGCCCGGTGAGGTCAGGTGGCGCAGAGTCGCCCACAGGGCCAGGTGCCCGCCCGCCGAGTGGCCGACGAGCACGACGGCGGAGCGGTCGACCTGGGCTAGGTGCGCCTCGTCGATGAGGTGGGGCAAGGCGTCGGTCGCCGCGGCGACATCGTCGAAGGTGTTCGGCCACCCGCCCGCGCCGTCCACCCGCCGATACTCGACGTTCGCGACGATGACGCCGGTGGCGGCGAGCGCCGCCGCGAGGGGGCGGATGTGCACCCGGTCGTAAGGCTCACGCCACACGCCGCCGTGCAGCAACAGCACCAGGGGCAGTGGCCCCTTGGCGCCGGGCGGGACGGTGACCTCCGCCACCTGGTCGGGCTCGGGGCCGTAGGCGAGCAATGTCCATGGGGCGGAGGCGATGGTGGTCACAAGTCGCGAAGATACACCTGACCCCCGACACGCCCCAATCGACGTGGGCACCTTCGCGCGACGCTTCTACCTGGGTAGATACGCGCGGCCCACGCGAACGTCACCACCGACCTCGACTAGCCGGCTGCGATCATCGCCTTCATCTGCGCGATCTCGTCCTGCTGGGCGGAGACGATGCCAGTCGCAAGTGCGCGCACATCGGCGTCCATCCCGTTCGCGAGCTCATCCTGCGCCATCGTGATTGCGCCTTCGTGATGCTGGATCATCATGGTCAACCACATCGTCTCGAAGTTAATAGCGGCAGAGTCGCGGAGTGCTGCGAGATCGTCGTCGGTCATCATGCCCATTGAGTCGTCATGCATCATCGCCATGTGGTCGGACTCGGCCGCCGCGGGGTCAACGCCCCACCTGTCGAGCCACGACGTCATGAGCCCAATCTCGTCAGTTTGGGCCGCCTTCATCGCTTGCGTCAGTTCCGCGAACTCCGGGCTCAGATCGCGCCCCTCGGTCATAGCGACCATGTCGAGAGCCTGCTGGTGATGCGGAACCATCTGGGTCGCAAACTCGACGTCGACATCGTTGTGACTATCCGCGGCGGACGTAGCGGCGGGCGACGAGGCGGGCGTTGCGGCTGGCGACGCGCACGCCGCCAGGGCCGTGGTCGCGGCGACGAGGGCAACGGCAAGTGCGAACGCGCGGCGGGTTCGAGACACGGTGATTCCAATCATCGGGGCGCCGGGGATCCGGATCGCTCATCCTTCAAACGTTCCGAGTGTCGCCACCATTCCTCGAGCGCCGACTTCCCCGGAGCGAGACGAAGCGGCTCGCGCGCGATCTTGGTGGCCTACCACTCGTTCATCACCGACCACGAACATGGGCTGCTCCCGCAGGCGCGGCGGCCACGCAAGCCAGCCCGATGCCTCCACTAGCGCCAGCTCTGGCGGCCCGGCGGAGCGACACAGCCGGCCGACGCGAGGGCCGGGTCCGGCTGCAATGGCAGAAGGCTAAGCGCCCGCGGCCACGATGCTTGCCCGATACTCCTCCGCGGCTGGCTCCACCGCATACTCAAGCACCTCTACGTGACGCTCACGCAGGGCCTCCAGCACCTCCGCAGGCGTTGCTCGGAAATACTCACGGCGGAGGTTCACCCTGTTGATGCGGCGATCCGCAAAGTGCTGGTGAAGTGCAGTCTCAAGCGCCACCGCGTCGGCAGCAAAGAACAGCGCGTGAACGTCGAAGCGGAACGGCACCGAGGCATCGCCCAGCTCATCGACACGATCCTGCGGCACCAACCGGCGAGTCATACCGATCTTGACCACCTCAGGCCCGAATGAGCCGACATTCGAGATCACGTAGACGTAGCCCGCACGAACGTTCGCCGCGCGGTAATCGACGTCCGCGATGGCCTTGTCGGCGTCCGCGATCTGCTGGCGCATGCGTTCCGCACCCTCGGTATCTCCCTTTGCCTCCAGGGCAGCGAGGGCGTTCGCGTAGTGCTGGCGCTCCTTGTCGAGGCGTTCTCGTTCGGCTCGCAACTCCTGTTCCGCCTTGCGCTGTTCACGGAGTTCCTCGCGCTGGGCGCGCTCGGCTTCCTTCTCGGCCTGGAGCGCCTGCATGTGCCGCGAGGCCAACTCAAGTTCGGCCAGCCGGAGGCGGTGGTAATAGGGCGTGATCTGCAAATTGATCATGGTGCCCAGGCGCGCGATTTGGTCAACGGCGGTGGAGAGCCGCTTCTGCGCAGGCGCGAGGTTGCCTGCCTTCACGGTCTTCACGCAGTTTTCAGCCTCCGCGTTGTACGAGCGAAGCATGAGCTTGGACATGTCCTTGACGAACTTGGCACCCTTGGTGGTCGAGTTATTGAATGTGAAGTTCGCGGCCGCCGTGGTCGCCTGGCCCTGCGTCACCGCCTGCTTGATCTGCGTGCGTAACGCCTCCAGGTCACCCGAGAGCTTGACCGAGTTCTCGGCGGGGTGCTCGTAGTCAAAGAGCCCAAATTCCTGCATGGAGGCAGCGGTACGTAGGTTCACCACATCTTGCGCAGCGGCTTCGCGCTCGCGTTGCGCCACGGCCACCTTGGCGTTCTCAGCGTCCAGTTGGGCGCGCATGGCGGCGACGTGCTCGGCCAGCGCTTCCTTTTCCGCCTCCAGCTCGGCGATGCCACGAAGTCCGTGCTCGTCCACCAACCGCTGCAGCATCGCGTTCTCGTCCTGCAACTTCTCAGCATGCTTGCGCGCACCAAAGAGCGGCACGGCCCTCTTACTCGCAGGCTCTGGCGCAGTGGCAGGCGTTGACACGGCCGGAGCTTCGGCTACCGACGAAGGCGCCGTCGCCTCCTCGCTGGCTGAGGCGTCGCCCTCCTCAGCCGGTGCCGCGAGCGGGTCGATCGACCTCACTCCTCCATCCGCCACGTGCTCGGTCCAGGTGGCGCCGTCCCAGTACCGGTATTCATGGCGACCCATCGGGTCCTTGTGCCAGTTTGCGCTTGCAGATGATGCGGTCATGCGTAGCTCTCCCTCAGTGGACTGCCTGGATCCAACGTAGTCCGGGACCCTGACACAACGCTCGGCAAGCCGGGGAGCAAGGGGACGTAGGGACGGCCGACGCTCGGGCTGGGTCAGGCGCCCAGTACGGCCTGGTACACCGCAAGATCGGCCTCGCTGAAGCACGCCAACGTCACCTCGGTCACGGAGGAGCCTGCCGCCAACGCCTCGCGCACCGTCGCGACGGCGACCTCCGTGGCCTGCTCCATCGGAAAGCCGAAGATGCCTGTACTGATGCTGGGGAACGCGATCGACGCGAAGCCCTGCGCGTGGGCGATCTCCATACTGCGGCGATAGCAGGACGCGAGTTGCTCCGGCTCCCCTGCGTCGCCGCCGCGCCATACGGGGCCCACGGTGTGGATGATGTGCCCGGCCAGGAGCCGGTACCCCTTGGTGAGTTTGGCGTCGCCCGTCTTGCAGCCCGCGAGGAGCCGACACTCGTGCAACAGGTCGGGACCCGCCGCGCGGCGGATCGCGCAATCAACTCCCCCCGCCGCCCAGCAGCGACGAGTTCGCGGCATTCACGATGGCATCGACCGCGAGCGTGGTGATGTCGGCGCGGAGGGCACGAAGGGGCGAGGTGGTCATGGGGCGAACGTATTCACAGCGTGTGGAAGAGGGAGGGGACTGTCACAGATGTGGTCGATCTGGAGCTGTTTCGGCACTGCACCGATGCCTGTCCTCGACATGCGCGAGTCGGACGCGGGTGATCGCATTCGCCTGAAGCGAGAGCGCCTCATCTTGGGTCAGCTCTTCGGCGTCAAGGCTTTGACTGACGGTAACCCTTCGACACTCCAGCGCGCCGGTATGACCCACCGGCAATATGGCAGCTCACCCGCGATGCCCGTGCTTGCTCCACTTGACCGCCGAAGCACGCCGGGCGGTATCGTCGCAATACGCGCAATCATCCATTTTGCAAGCGGGGGATCCATGATCACGATAGAAAACGACGCCACGGCTCGCGCAGCACTGGCCGGGGACTACAACCTTTTCGCCGGCGCGGGATTCAGCGGATCCGCCAAGAATGCAACGGGAAGCAATTTGCCACGCGGCGCTGAGTTCAAGGACGAGCTCACAGAGCAATACCGACGCCTTGGCGGCAACGCGAAGCTCTTCGAGAGTATTGAACTGCCGCAGGCGTCACAAATATTCGAGTCGCGACATCCCGACGAGCTCCGATCTCTCGCGGACACTGCGTTCACTGTGAAGGACTTTGAAGCCGAGTACGACGCGCTTCTGGCATGCCCCCCAAGGTCAATCCTCACTACCAACGTCGACGACTTGTTCGAGTGTGTGTTTTCCGGGAGCAAGTCCCACTACCTTGTTGATCAACGAGAAGAAGGGGCTGTCGTCGGGGGGCGCGAGGCCATAGACCTCGTCCACCTCCATGGCTCAGTGCGTGAGAGCAACCTTCCACTGGTGTTCTCCGCCATCGACCTAGCCAGTGTGTCGGCCACCGACCCCGACGTCCATCATGTGTTGAGAGACACAATTCGCAAACGCCCGACTTTCTACATCGGTTACGCTCTGCGCGATGCGAGTCCCCTAGCAGCGCTACGCACAGACCGCACCCGGCTCCGCGAGCCCAAGCCTGCTTGGATCCTGCTGCACCCGGATGAAGACTCCGAGACATCCCGGGCACTGGCAAACGCGCACGGGCTTCAATATATGGTCGGCACCACACTCGATTTCTTGGAGTGGATGCAGCAAGTCGCCGACCAGAGCTCGACGCGCCCCACAAGCAACTCAAATGCCGCTGACAGCGGAGTGCCCGGCCCCAAAGAAGTCAGGGCTCGGCCAATTGCGGACTTCTACCGCGGAGACGCCCCGACTTGGAGCGATGCATACTCACCTTTGGTACCAAAAACTACTCAGTTCGCACGCATTCTCGAAATCGCCCATTCAGGGAAGAGCATCGTCGTGACCGGAGTCCCCGGATGCGGCAAAACAACTCTACTCATGCAAGTCGCCACCGCAGGCGACTTCGGGAAGCCGAAATACTGGAGAACAGACCTCCGCTCCGAAGAAGCTGGTCTACTTGCACGACAGATAGGCGACTCGAGAGGAGTCTTGTTTCTTGACAATGTCGCAAGCGACATTCGCTCAGTGGAGGTACTCGCCCCGTGTAAGAACCTGCAAATCGTCGCCGCCGATCGAGACTTCTCAGTAAACTCAGTAGGTGATCGGGTACGCAAGTTAGGGATCAATATAACCGGAATTACGGAAATAGACGAGCAAAGCCGTTCGCGAATCTGGTCGTCGATACCGCCTGAAATCCGCAACCCTCGCATGCGGATTCCGTCTGGGCATTGGGGATCCAGTCCAAGCATCTACGAGTTTGTTCGACAGAACATAAAAGTACCATCGCTCGGATTCGCCATATCAGCCTACGTGGATGATATTGACGACGAAGACCCGGCACTTGCGGAACTCATAGTGGCAGCCGCGTACCTGTCCTATGCGCGGTCGGAAGCGACCATGGACATCGCATTGGCGTACTTCCGAGGCACCGACGTCAACTATCAACAAATCTACGAAATGATCGACAGCGTAGGAAAGCTTCTGCTTGACCGCTACCACAGCGAAGAGTCCCAGGATCACTTTGCACTGAGATCGGCACTAGCATCTCGCGAGATTCTCCTGCATTGCTCACCAGAGCTTCTCCGAACCGTACTTAACCGATTCCACGAGTCAGTGTCTCCTCTACGTGTGCCGAATTTCCGTGTGTTTGCCCGACGAGCGTACGACGCACAGATCGTAAAGAGGGCATTCCCGAACGCGGATGACGGACTTGAGTTTTACACTCGGGCAATTACACGCGAACCCAATGCTTTCGTCGCACAGCAGCGGGCACTTTACCTGGTGGAGATCGGTGATCATGTGCAGGCGCTGAATCAGATAGAGCTAGCTCGGTCCCTTGCAGCTGGAAGATCTGGAAGGGGCGTCAACTGGACAATCGAACACTCATTCGCAAAGATTCTCTTTAGTGCGAACCTGCCCGATGCAACAAAGGACCCGCAAGCGCTCCGCTACTGCGACGAGGCCTTGGATCTACTCGAGAAGGCGTTCAATCGCGACTCTCGCAAAGGTCAACACGCAATTGCCTTTGGCCGTGCCGCCGTCGAGATGATCGACTCATTGCCGCGCAATGCGCGGACAAAGTTAATACAAAGGGCCACTGATCTTCTCGAGCGTGCAGTTAGCGATGAGCCTTACCTTGATGAGCCAAAGTTCCTCTTGCGTGAACTGTCCGGGCGGTCAGGGGGTCGTTGAGCTTCATCAATCGAAGCCCTGCGCTATGACCCCCGCTTCCCCGATGACGGCCTCCTGCCCCCAGCACCTCATCGGCGCTTAAAGTGTGGCCTGCCGAGCACATACATACGTTCATGGCCATGGACTTGCGACCCGTCTCGACCTGGTCGCCCTCGCAGACTTAGACCACTCGCGCGTACTCCACGTGGTTTCCGCCGGCCACACGCACGCACGCGACCAGCGCACCAGCGCACCAGCGCACCAGCAATCACCGAAACAGGAACCACGAACGCGGAGTCCCGCTTGGCCAGCACCTTCTGGCTCACAGCCTCGGTCGCCACTAGGGAGCCCGGCGTGAATTCGATGATCGGGTGTAGCAATACCTGGAACGCGCCGTGACCACTCGAAAGACGCAACAGATGTCACCACCACATCGTGACGACCAAACCAGAGCCCCCGCCACCGCCGGAACCAAAATTGCAGTCATGACCACAACCATCACAGCGCCCCACACCCTGGGCACAAACGCACACGGCGCGCCCCCGCGGTCGACCTGACTGCGGTGACCAAGGACTTCGGGTCGGTGCACGCCGTGCGCGGCGTCGACCTACACATCGGCCAGGGCGAGATCGTCGCTTTCCTCGGCCCCAACGGAGCAGGCAAGACCACCACCATCGACATGGTGCTCGGCCTGACCCGGCCAACATCGGAAACCGTCAAGGTACTCGGCCACGAGCCGCGCCACGCGATCGCTCGCGGCCTGGTCTCCGCCGTGATGCAGACCGGCGGCCTGCTCAAGGACCTGACCGTGCGCGACACGCTGCGCCACACCGCGAGCCTGTTCGACGACGCGGCCCCCATGGACGAGGTGCTCGCCACCGCCGGCGTGGCCTCGATCACCGACCGCAAGGTGGGCAAGTGCTCAGGCGGCGAGCAGCAGCGGCTCCGCTTCGCGATGGCACTGCTCTTCGACCCCGCGCTGCTGATCCTCGACGAGCCGACCACCGGGATGGACGTCGAGGGCCGCCGCGGCTTCTGGGAGGCGATCCGCAAGGACGCCGAGCGGGTTGCTCATCCTGTCCCACGCCCACGAGGCCGCTGTTGGCATCTGCCGGTTGAAGACTCACCATGTCAGACCGTCGGGCTACCTTGGTCAGGACGGTAACGTCGCCGTCCGAAAGGAACTCCAACATGCCTAACTACTGCGTCAATTCAAACGCCCAGGCAAACGGTGACCACGAGGTCCACGACCTGGACGCGAACAAATGGTGTCTCCCCGCGCTGGCAAACCGTGTTCCTCTTGGCTACCACAGCACTTGCAGCGGAGCTGTCTCCGCCGCAAAAGCCGCCGGGTATACGCCTGCCAACGGCTGCAAGTGGTGCGCGGAAGCGTGCCACACCGGTTAGGTGCTGGGCTACCTCGGAGGAGATCTACTCGGTAGCAGGTCGTCTCTGAAGTCCGCTCAGCGAAGGATCGCGCCCAACTGACCAGTCGCCGCACCGATAACGGCCTCCCGCACACCCAGCACCTCGTCGGCGCTCAGCGTGTGGTCCGCCGCGCGCGTGCACACGTTGACCGCCATCGACTTGTGGCCCGCCTCGACCTGGGCGCCCTCGTAGACGTCGAACACACGCGCGTCCTCCACCAGGTCTCCCCCAGCCTCGCGCACCACAGCCACCAGCGCACCAGCGGTCACCGACGCGGGGACCATGAACGCGAAGTCCTCCTTGGCCACCACCTGTTGGTTCACGGCCTCGGCCGCGGCAAGAGAGGCACGTGATCCGCATCGGCGCCATCTCTCGCGAGGCCTCATGGGATGTGCCACGGTTCAATCAATTGGGACGCGATGATCATCGGCGGCATCCCAACGGGACCGAACGGCAATAGCGGTGGCCCCGCCCGGCATGGGCAGAACGTGACGAGGGGGACGGCATGAGACGTGCGGTTGTTGCGGCGATAGCCCTGGTGGCGTTGACCACCGGTTGCGGTGCCGATACGGGTGGCGGCACCGATCCAGATGCGGCCACGGTCAACCTCGATGTCGCGACCTGGGTGAACACCGACAAGAGCGGCATGTTCAGTTCAGCGCTGCTTGAGGGCGACTTCGTCATCGAGAAGAACTGCCTGGTTTTTGAATCCGATGGCGAGCGGTACGTCCCGCTGTTCCCCCACACCCCCGTGAACATCAAGGCCTACGCCAAGAACGATGGCTATGGCCTTGGCGGCATGGGCGGACTGCCTTCGGGGGCTGAGTACGACGTTCCGAGGTCGTGCGAAAAACTCGGATACGAGTACTGGCTCATCGGACCGTAGGGCAAACGAGCCCTCTACTTGAGGGCGGGCTCGCCCCTTCCCAATCACCGCGCGCGAACCCTGGGTCGTCGTAGGCTAAGGGCATGGCAAACAACGGCATCAACTGGCCGGAGGTTGCGGAGGGGGAACTTCGCAAGCTGCGCGAGCACGGCAGCATGCATGCGCCTTCGCTGGAAGCTCGGGTATCCAATGTGGACGACATGGTCGACTATTTGCGGGAGACGGCACGGAAGGCGTCGGCGGGAGGGGAGTTCATCGTCGGCTCAGGCCACGAGGGGCGGGTACCTGACACCATCTACCTCTGGCTCAACGAGTTCGTTTTCAATACCGACGCCGCATTCGTCGTGGCGGGGTGCTCGGACTCACTCGACCACAGCGATGCGTTTGGTGCACCTTGGGACAACCACGTGGGCTTCCAATTGGGAGACATCGTGCGTAGTCAGTTCACTCTCGCAGGGCTGGAGCCGCTCTTAGGACGATTCGAACAACAAGGTCCCGAGCCCGAAAACCCCGGACAAGGCCCGGCAGAGCGCGCCGTGATCGCCCTCGTTTGTACCGCGGTGAGTGAGTCGCTCTCACGCGTCGGCGACCTGGGCTACCGGGTAAGCCTGTCGCGCGGTGATGAGCCACGTGTGGTCACCTGGGAGCGGCATGGGGACCACTGGACGAGTGAAGAATTCACTGACTAGCGGCACCCACGTTCGCCACGAACCCAGCCCGCTGAATGCGCAACGGACGACCGCCAACTACCGCAGAACCGCGCCCAACTGACCAGTCGCCGCAGCGATCACGGCCTCACGCACACCCAGCACGTCGTCGGCACTCAGCGTGTGGTCCGCCGCGCGCATGCGCACATTCACAGCCATCGACTTGTGACCGGCCTCGACCTGGGCGCCCCCGTAGACGTCGAACACTCGCGCGTCCTCCACCAGGTCTCCCCCGGCCTCGCGCACCGTCGCCCAGCACACGCGACATAGGCCGTCGGGCACCTTGCTGCGATCACTCAGGGTCGACTACCTGCGGAAGGCCACCTCCGCGACGCGTATCACGGCGTCGAACGGTGAGGTGTCGCAGTGCCACAAGGCTAACCCCTCACCGAATCCGGGAGATCGCCCCCGGGCAGGTCAGGGATCACCCTGAGAGACACCTCGCCCTGAGGGGGGAGAGACCCTCACCGAAGAGCACCCGCACGGGCGTGGTTTCGCCAGGGGACCAAAGTTAGCGTGGTGCTGCCGGCGCGGCAGGCGCCCCCACATCAGGAGAAGTCATGTCCCGGAATACTGAGGCACGTTCCTCAACCCCACTTGGCAAACAGGTACGTCTCCACCCGAATGACCGCGATCTGCCCGATAGCGAGCAATACCCGGTATGGAAAATCCTTGCGATCTGGGCAGCCAGCGCGATTCCCATGGGCGTAGGCCTGTGGTGGATCACCCCTACCTTCCTTGTCGGACGCATGGAAATTCCTGGCGTCGGGTGGCTCGTACTCGCCACCGCGGGCCTGATCTGGCAGGCCGTGCTTGCCTACGCGGTGCTACGTCTCGAAGGCATCCCCTTCACTCGCGCGGGCCTTACGCGTCGGCTCTGGCTCGGGGCACCCGTGAGCCCCCGCACGGGTCGCGCCCGCAAGCGCTACTTGTGGTGGGCCTTGGCTGCCGCCCTGGTCTACCTCGCGATCGACATGACCGAGATCCTGCAGCCAGTGAACGACCTCCTGACCAACGCCCTCCCCGCACTCAACCCCCCGGACTACGCGCTCATCGAGAACCTGGCCGTTCCCGAAATCGAGGGCCAGTGGTGGCTCATGGGTCTTCTCGTGGTGCTGATCCTCAGCAACTATCTACTAGGTGAAGAGCTCATCTTTCGCGGCATCCTGCTTCCCAAGATGCACGGCGCATTCGGTCGCTTCGACGTCATCATGAACGGCGTGCTGTTCGCGACCTACCACGTACACCTGATCTGGGCCATGCCAGCCATGCTCATCACCGACTGGATCTACCCCTACCTCACCAAGCGCTACCGCTCGTACTGGATGGGCGTGGTGTTCCACGGAATCGACGCGATCTTCCTTCTGGTGCTCTTCCCGCTGGCGATCACAGGTGTCGTCACCTCCTAGTGGCGCGCCAATCCCTACGCGATTTTTCCGGGCTCGTAGATCAACTGATCAGAAGCGGCGCAGCGCGTGAGGAAATCGGCAATCAATTGGGCGACCGACGCATCGCTCGCATCAACCGCTACAAGATTGTTCGATGACCACTCCAAGAGGCCACCCAACGCCTCCAACCGCTTGAGCACGTCTGAGCGCGGCTCCTCACCGCGACCGAACCACACACGGAACACGAACCGACCCGAGGGTTGCGTCACTTCAGCAATCGTGTACCGCCGATCGCCCCGCAGCTCCGTCCGAACCACATCCCCGAGGGCCAAGTGGTACGTGAAGAAGGGGATACAACAGAGTTCGAAGTGCGAGTCGTCAATCTTCCGAGCCCACAACTGCTCCATGGTCTTTCCAGAGCCCTCACCATCAATCTCCGCGGCAATGATGAAGTCTGATCGTTCACGCCACACGGGATCAAGATGCACCGTGAATTCCGAGTCAGTCATCGTGCAGTCTCCCATCGAGGTCAATTCTGCCGCCGTTCAAGCCCTGACGATACGTTGAGCGGGAACGGGCTCGACACCTACCTGAGCACGACGCCTACCTAAGCACTGCGCCCAACTGACCCGTCGCCGCAGCGATCACGGCCTCCCGCACACCCAGCACCTCGTCGGCGCTCAGCGTGTGGTCCGCCGCGCGCATGCGCACGTTGACCGCCATCGACTTGTTGCCCGCCTCGACCTGAGCGCCCTCGTAGACGTCGAACACTCGCGCGTCCTCCACCAGGTCTCCCCCAACCTCCCGCACCACGGCCACGAGCGCACCGGACGTGAAAGAGATGATCGGGTCAAGCAGCACCTGGAACGCGATGGACCTGGCAGGCAGGCCCATCGTCTCGCACACCTTGGGGTATCGCGGTCTGTGGCGAGTCAGACTGTGTCGAGGGAAGCCAAGAATCGGGGCCACTCACGCTCGAAGTGCTCAACCGCCTTGAGATGCCTCGACACGGCATCACTTCCTGGACTGACCTTCCACCGAGGACGTTCGCGCTCTGCAGCGGTCCACTCGGTGAGACGTCGATCATGCGTGGAGAACCACTCGCACACATCGGCCAGGTACTGGTTGTCGGACCTCATCGCCTCGACGATGTCCGCGTTGCGACGCCCGAGCGCCACCAGGTGATAGCCACCCGGGAAGTAGCCCGGCACTCGTTCCCTACCCGCCGCCCCGGCGGAGCGCGCCCAAGCGAGCGTCGCATCGAGCTGATAGACCCGGTAGCCGTGATACTCGAGCATCACGGAGGTCATGCCTCGTTCCGAATCGAACCTCACGGCCAGCGACTCCCGTTCCAAGACGACGCCACACACCGACATCTGGACCGGACCCCAGGCGTCGACGACACCGAAGCCTCGACTCAACAACAGCAGAACCTGCTCCGCAAACCCTGGTTCAAGACCAGGAAGTACGCGTTCGACATTTAGATGATGCGGAATCCGTGGTTCGTCGCTCACGCTTTCCCCTCTGATCAGCCTCGTCGCCCTACCTGAGCACCGCGCCCAACTGACCAGTCGCCGCAGCGATCACCGCCTCCCGCACACCAAGCACCTCGTCGGCACTCAGCGTGTGGTCCGCCGCGCGCATGCGCACATTCACAGCCATCGACTTGTGACCGGCTTCGACCTGGGCGCCCTCGTAGACGTCGAACACCCGCGCATCCTCCACCAGGTCTCCCCCAGCCTCGCGCACCACGGCCACGAGCGCACCGGCGGTCACTGACGCGGGGACCATGAACGCGAAGTCCTCCTTGGCCACCACCTGCTGGCTCACCGCCTCCGCGGCCACCAGGTTGCCCTCAGTGAACGAGATGATCGGGTCCAGCAGCACCTGGAACGCGATCGACCTGGCCGGCAGGCCCAGCGTCTCGCACACCTTGGGGTGCAGCTCGCCCGCGTGCGCCGCCGGCGTGCCGTTCGGCAGCGTGAAGACCGCCGCACGGCCCGGGTGCCAAGGCGCGTAGGCGTCGGCGCGGGGCGTCAAGACCACCCCAGCGGCGTGAGCCACGACCTCGACCAGAGCCAAGGCATCGGACCACTCCCACGCCTGCGCCTTGGAGTTCCAGCCACCCACCACGCGTGAACCCGTCAAAATGCCAGCGACCATGCGCAGCTGCTCGGGCAGCGCCGCGTCGAGCTCCTTGAGTTGCACATCGGTCACCGAGCCATCGAGCGGCAAACGCGCCGCCACGCCCGTGCCGGTGTCCAGGTAGCCGCGCCCCACTTCGAACACGGCCACGTCCTGAGTGCCACGGCCGAGGTTGACCTTGACGGCGTCGAACAGCGTGAACAGCACGCGCGGGCGCATGACCGGCTTCTCCGCGGCGAGCGGATTGGCGAGCCTGACCAGCTTGCGGCGCTTGTCGTCGGCGGGCACCAAGCACTCGTCGAGCCTGTCCACGGACATGAACGGGTACGTCAGCACCTCGGTGAGCCCGGCATCGGCCAGGGCCCTTGCTACCGACCTGCGGACGCGCTGGCCATGAGTCAGCCCGCGCCCTGGGGGCGCCACGGGCAGGATCGACGGCATCTCGGCGTAGCCGCGCAGGCGCGCGACCTCCTCGACCAGCGTGATCGCCGAGTCGAGGTCGGGGCGCCACGTGGGAGGCGAAACCGCGAGCTGCTCGCCAAGGCGCGTCACGTGGCAGCCGATGGCCGCAAGCGACCCGACCACCTCGTCGATCGGGAACTCCATGCCGACGATGCGCGTGGGGAAGTCGATCTCCATCGTGACCGGGTCGATCTCCGTCTCGTGCCCGGCGTCGGTGTAGACGTCCTCGATCTGGCCGCCGCCGAACTCCTGCATCAGCTCAAGCGCACGCTGCACCGCCACGGGGGGCAGCGCCGTGTCCACGCCGCGCTCGAAGCGTCGCGACGCCTCGGAGCCCAGCTTGTGGCGCCTGGCAGTGCGCGCGATGGTGATGGGGTCAAAGTGCGCGGCCTCCAGCAGGATGTCCGTGGTCGCATCCGAGATCTCGGTGTCCAGGCCGCCCATGACGCCCGCCATACCGATGGCGCGCTTGCCGTGGCCACCCTGTGCTCCATCAACTACCGGTGAATCCGTGATGAGCAGGTCCTCAGGTGAAAGCTCGCGCTTGGCGTCGTCCAGGGTCACCAGGGTTTCCCCGGCCGATGCCCGACGCACCACGATGGGCGCCGTCAGCGTGCCCAGGTCGTAGGCGTGCAGCGGCTGGCCCAGCTCGAGCATCACGTAGTTGGTCACGTCCACCGCGAGCGAGATCGAGCGCATGCCCGACTGCTCCAGGCGGCGCTTGATATACGCCGGGCTGGGGGCCTGAGGGTTGAAGCCGCGCAGCACGCGCGCCACAAAGCGGTCGCAGCCCACGGTGCCGCGAATGGGCGCCTGGTCCTCGACCACGACTTCAAATCCAGCGGCCGATGCCGCCCCCGTCAGTTCGATCGCGGCAGGGTCCGTGAACGCCGCCCCTGTCGAGTGCGAGTATTCGCGCGCCACTCCCCTGATGGAGAAGCAGTAGCCGCGGTCGGGCGTGACGGTGATCTCCACCGTCTGCTCGCCCAGCCCGAGAAGCGCGATCGCGTCGTCGCCCACCTCAAGCGCAACGTCGGCGCCTACGAGGCCATCCGAACCGTCGGCGTGACGCAACACGATGATGCCGTCGTGGTCCTCGCCCAGGCCCAGCTCCTTGGCCGAGCAGATCATGCCGTCGGACCAGTGACCGTACGTCTTGCGTCCCGCGATGGGGAACGGCCCAGGCAGCACGCCGCCTGGCAGCACGACGACGACGTAGTCGCCCTCGACAAAGTTGTGGGCACCACAGACGATGCCGCGCGATGGCGGGAACTCGCCGCCGTCGTCGGGCGCGTGGCCCTGCACAAGACCATCCGGCCCCGCAGGATCATTGCGGATGCCCACGTCGACGCGGCAATAGTTGATCGTCTTGCCGTTCTTCTGCTCCTCCTTGACGAGGCTCAGCACGCGGCCAACGACCAGCGGGCCCTCGACACCCCCACCGGAGATGCCCTCCTCTTCAAGGCCCACCTTGACGAGCGCTGCGGCCACGTCCTCGGGGGTCGCGGAACCGAGGGCGACGGACTCGCCCAGCCATGACATCGGGATCTTAGGCATTACAGCTCCACTCCAAACTGCTTGGAAAAGTGCACATCGCCCTCGACCATGTCGCGCATGTCCTTGACGCCGTGGCGGAACATGAGCGTGCGCTCGATGCCCATGCCGAACGCGAACGCCGTGTAGACCTCGGGGTCGATTCCCGCGGCGCGCAGCACGTTCGGGTGCGTCATTCCGCAACCGCCCCACTCGATCCAGCCCGTGCCTCGGCACGTGCGGCACTCCGTGTCCGAGCCGTTGCAGACAAAGCAGCGCAGGTCCATCTCCGCGCTCGGCTCGGTGAAGGGGAAGTAACTGGGGCGCAGCCGCGTGATCGCGTCGGGCCCGAACAGCGCGCGCGCGAAGTGATCGAGCGTGCCCTTGAGGTTCGCCATGGTCAGCCCGCGATCGACGGCAAGGCCCTCGATCTGGTGGAACACGGGCGTGTGCGTCGCGTCGAGCTCGTCGGTGCGGAACGTCTTGCCTGGGCAGATGACGTAGATGCCGCGGCCCTCGTTCAGCAGGGCCTCGCGGCGCTCGAACGACGCGCGGGCCTGGACGGGTGAGGTGTGGGTGCGGAGCACGAGGCTGGGCTCATCGCCCTCACGCGGCTCCACAAAGAACGTGTCCTGCATCGCGCGGGCAGGGTGGTCTGGGTCGAAGTTGAGGGCGTCGAAGTTGAACCACTCGGCCTCGATCTCGGGACCCTCGGCCACCTCCCAGCCCATGCCCACAAAGATGTCCTCCATGAGCGCCTGCATCGTCTCCAGGGGGTGCCTGGCGCCCACGGGGCCGCGCGTGACGGGCAGCGTGACGTCCACTGCCTCCTCGATCAGCACGCGCGCGTCGCGCTCGGCCTCGAGCACCTCGGTGCGGGCTGCGAGCGCGCGACCGATCACGGCGCGGGCCTTGCCGAGCAGCTGCCCCGCCGTGGCCTTGTCGGGACCGGCAAGCGCGCCGATGCCCCTATTGGCAAGCGTCAGCGCGCCCTTGTCGCCCGTATGGGCAAGCCGCGCCTCCTTGAGCTCGTCGAGCGTGGTGGCGGCGTCGAAGGCGGCGATGGCCGCGGCGACGGCCGCATCGATGCCGGCGGCATCGAGCGGAGAAAGATCAGACATGAAAAACCCCTCGAATGGGTTGGTGGCTCGGCCAGAAGTCTATCGGCGTGCTCGAGGGCGGCATTGCAGGTCGAGGCGCGCGGGACGAGACCCGGCGGTCCTCGCCGGGCCTAGCTAAAGTAGCGGGCCGTGGTCACGCCTTGATCGTAGCGCGGACGCCAGGCACCCAGGGGAATCCGTCAGCTTTGCGACGAGAAACGGAACACCATGCCCAGCACCGCAAGCGCGATCAACAGCGCCCCGCTGCCCACCAGCACCACATGTGCCACGGTGCGTTCGCGGGTGGACCGCAACCACGCTGCGGCGCCATACGCGGCCAGCATTCCCAGGACCAGGCCAAAGATGCCGAGCCACACGTAGCCAAACACGGCCGCGCCCAAGGCCGAGAGTAGATAGCTCGCCTTGGTCATAGGAGCCGGCTCGGGGGCTTCATACACGGTGCGACCCTGGAAGATCAGCGTGGGAAAGCCCGGAACTAGGGCCTTCACTCGCATCTTGCCGGAGCTGCCGTCCTGCATGGGAATCGTGTAGCTGTTGTTCCACATGGACGGCCTCACCTTGACGCCGTCGAGCACCAGATACGGCCGCGCCTTATTGAGGTCGTACACCCCGATCTGCTGCGCCGCGGCGCCTTCAAGCGGCAGCCACATCATCGCGGGGACTCCCGAAGGAGTGTCGGTGGGCGCAGGCTCGGGGATTGTCATGTGGCGAAGCGTACTTGCCTGCTGCCGTAGCGGTCCAGCCTCGCCGAGGCCCGGCCGCGGACGCGGCAACGCGGGTGGCTAGAGCGCCGAATAGGTCGCGGACTTCGCGATGCGTTTGCCCGCCACGAGCGCCGCATCGGCCGAATTCGTCATCTCCTTGAACGTAGACCCCGCGCTCCTCGCGTGGCAGAAGCCCACCGTCAGGCCCACGGGGATCGCGTGACCCACCACGAGCCGCAGTTCCAGCTCGGCCCGGCTACGGATGCGTTCCGCCACGGACTTGGGATCCGCGCTGGGAGGCAAGGCGAGCACCATGATGAACTCGTCGCCGCCCCAGCGGCCTGCAATATCGGTGGACCGCAACTCGATTTCGAGCGCCGCCGCCACCGTGGCCAAGGCCTCGTCACCTGCACCATGCCCGCGTTGGTCATTGACAAGCTTGAAGTTGTCGACGTCGCACAGGATGACGCATGCGCCCCCTCCGCTCGCGAGCGCGGCCTCGATCACGCGCGGCCCACGACGCTCCACCTCGGCCCTGTTGGGAATGCCCGTGAGCCGGTCGCGCGTGGCGCGCACCGAGAGTTCCGCCAATGGCCTCACGAGGCGCACTGTAAACACCGCACCGCCGATCACGATCGCTGCCGTGCCGAGCACGAGCCACAGCAGAATTTTCGACAGTGCCTCGCCCCCCGGAGACAACAGCGCGGCGCTCGCACGCACCTGCACGAGCCAATGAGGTCCACCGGGAATCTCCAGGCTTCCCTCTTGAACCAGGAGCGCCCCGTCCGCACCGACGTCGGACCTCTCCACGCCCGCACCCAAACGCGCATCGGTCGTGAAGCCCATCTCTTCGGCGCTGTACCGCCTCGCGAACCAGCCCCCCTGGGAAAGCTCGTCGGCATTCGCGGCCGAGGCGACCGTGCGGTCCTCCGTCAACACCGCCACGCCGCCATCCGAGCCCAGAGCAATCCCGTCGAGAACCTCGTCAAGACCCGTAAGTTCGAGGTCGACCCACGCGATCGCCACGAGGCTGCCGTCGCTGTTCCGCGCGGCCTCGGTGACGCTGGCCGTGCGCGTACCGGAGTCGAGGTCGACGTTCACGGACGACCACTCGGAGGCATAGCTGTTCAGCCCCGCGGAGTATCCCTGGGTCTGCCTGGGATCCTCGCCGCCCACCGTGGCCATTTCGCTCACCACGACGTAGGCGTCGGTGGACACCGTGGTGGTGTCGGAACCCTCTCCCAAGGGATCAACCACCCGCGAATCGAAGCCGTCGGCAGTACGCCACACCTCGATAGACATCCCCTCGGGGGTGACCACGTGGATGCTCGATAGCTGAGGGGCCCGCAGCAGGTGCCGGTACAGGATCGAGGGGAGGTTCTCGGCTTCCACCTCGAGGTTTCCCGAGCCGATCGCGAACGCCGCAGCGTAGGCCGTCGTGCGTGCGGGAGCGATGTAGCTTTCCGTCTGGGCGACCACCGAGTCGGTCACCAGACTCAGGGATTGCGCCGAGGCCTTGTCCGACTCCGCCAGCGCGCTCCATGCCACCGCACCTACCAGGAGTACCTCACACGCAAAGACGACAGTGGCGGTCGCGAGGATGCGCCCGGCGTGACCACGCATGAGCGGGCGCTTGCCGCGACGGGATCGCTGCATCGGAGAGATGGTCAAGGCTAGCGCTCCGTGTCGCGCGGGGCCTCGGAGTCGACACGTTCCGCATACACATGACCGGCCGCCTCGACGATGCCCTCTTCGAGGACCTTTTCGGCCCGCTCGATCAAGGGATCCACCTCTTCCGTCTGGGAAGAGACCGCGTATCCAATGGTGACCTCGAGCGGAGAATCCGCACCAAACTTCATGCTGAGAGCCTCCACCAGGTGAGCCCTCACGCGTTCCACCAGCATCGAGGCGTCACTCGTATTCGTCAGGCCCACGAGGAGCACCACGTCACGGCCCCCGCGCCGCACCGCGATGTCGCTCGCACGGATCTCCAACAGGACAATCTCGCCGACGGTCTGAAGCGCCGCATCCAACGAGAACACTCCTCGCGTCTTGGCCAACACGTCGAGCCCATGGACGTGAACGACTGCTGCACACAGAGCCTTTCCATCCGCGCGCACATGGCGAACCGCTCTCGGAGCAAAGCGCTCAAATCCGCGGGTGGTGTACAGGCCCGAGTACTGGTCGACGTACGTCCTACGGCGCACCTCGAGGAGCGCTCCCCTGACGGAAAACAACGCCCAGAGCGAGGTCGCGACGGCAATGACGGTCGCGATGATCGCCCACAACATCGCGCGTTCCACGCTCTGCGACCCCTGGCCGATGTCGTCCGCAGGTACCTGCAGGTGCAGTACCCACGGCAGGTCGGTTTCCACGATTCCCCGTTCCAGGGTGATCAGGCTCCCCGCGGTGCCCCACAAGTCCTCGGGCTCCCCTGGGGACGCCGCTGCGGTGGTGTAGACGCCGAGCACCGCCGCGGGCGTGACCAAGCCATGCTCGTCGGCGTATCGGGAGATTTCGTCGTCGTAGCGTGGGGGCGCGGCGATCACGGTGCGGTCGCTGCCCAGCAGGAATCCCTCGCCGTCGGGCGCATATGCCGCCGCCACGAGGGCCGGCGAAAGCTTCTCAACGTAGATATCGGTCGACACCACAGCGACCAGCGTTCCAGCCTCGTCGCGCGATGCCTGGGTTGCCCACACGCCTGGCTTGAGCGTCACGGGGCGCAGTGCAGGCTCCGTCCATTCAAGGGCGTCGGACGCTGCCGCGAGCGTGTAGGTAGGGGCGTCCGTCGCCACGTAGTCGAAGGGGTCATGGTCGGTGGTGAGGGCAACCAGGTTCGCGTCATACAGCGTGTAGGTCACAGACGGGTCCGTGCTGGGGTCGACGACCCTCGACATGAAGCCATCGCCGTCGTGCCTGGCGATCACAAAGGTGCCATCCGGGTACGTCACGGTGATCGCACGCACGTATTCGTGAACCACCAGTTGCCGCAGCAACTCGTCCGGCAACTCGCCGTGGGACGTGGTCCCTTCCGCAAGCGCGCCGGAGAGCTGACTCGTCACGCTCTCGGCCTCACCCACGTAGCCGAGGACGCGCTGCTCCATCACGTCGGCGAGGGAGGACATCGATTCCTCACGCGCGTCCTGCGTGTTCTCGCGCGCGGCCCATGCGGCGTTGAGCGTCACGATCATCGAGACCACGGACATGATCGCCACAAGGAGCACGGCCACCGCGAGGCGCATCGCCTTGCGTTGATCCCATGCGCTGTGCGCCTTGCCCGCTAGTCCGCCGTACACGGCTGCTCCTCGTCCCACGTCAGTGAAGACGTTCGCTACCCCTCGTTGGCACCTGCATGGCCATCACGCTCCATGCGCGGCCGATGCCTACGTATCGACCCTCAATCACCAACTGCGAGTGAAAACCGCTGTGACAACATCCTCACTGGTTCCAGGGCGCGTCGACGGGCCGGGGGCACCGGGCTGCGGTACAGCGGGCTCTCCAGGTTAGGAGCGGCTCCCGATCAAGGTGGCAATCGCGATCCAGCCCACGAACACCGCGACGGTGTTAATGATCGGAAGCGCGATGCGTAGCGCGCGAGGCATCAGGGGATTCTTCACCACGGGGACGTTCATCAGGAACAGGACAAGCGAGACCGGCGCCAGGTAGACCCACGCAAAAATCAGCAGGAAGGGAACGAACATCGCAATCTTTTCCGCGAGCCCCACGTGGGCGCCAAGCCGCAGCACCTCGTCGTCCTTCCACATGAAGCGCTGGAAACCAGGCAGGAACCCCTTGACAACGAGTCGGCCATCGGTGCCGCCGCTCTTGAGCGGAATCGCCCAGCCTCCGCGTTGCGGACGCGCGCGCTCCCCGTCAATCTCAACCTTGGCGACTACTCCAAGAGCCCCGCTCACCTCGACCCTGCCCCTGGCCTCGGGGAGGTCGAGAAGGACGCGATTACTTGCGGTTTCAGTCACGTTCATGAGGCTATCAGCCGGCGTGTGTCGGATCGGTTTCATGCTGGGCGAGCGCCGACCAGTACAGGCAGACCGCCACGGCGGTTCCCAGGTTGAGGCTCTCGGCCTTGCCATACATGGGGATCCGCACCACGCGGTCGGCCATCTCGAGTTCGTCTGCGGTGAGGCCCCAGGCTTCGTTGCCAAAGAGCCATGCTGTCGATGCGGTCGCATCGGGGGCCCCGGCCAAGCCGAGTTCGCTGTCACCAGAGACATCCGCGGCGACCACCGTGAGACCGGCGCGGCGAGCGGCATCGGCCGCCTCGGCGAGCGACTCGATCTTGAGCACGGAAAGATGAAAGAGGGAGCCGACGCTTGAGCGGATCACCTTGGGGTTGGTCGGGTCGACGCACTCCCCCGTCAGGATCACGGTGCGCACGCCTGCGGCATCGGCCGCACGGATAGCGGCACCGGCGTTGCCGGGGTCGCGCACATTGCTGAGGATCGCGACAAGCCGTTCGCCCGACGCAATGGGCTCGCTTTCGATGGCCTCGAGCGCTGCCGTGGCCAGGATGCCCTGGGCATCGGGAGACAGTGCGCGCGCGACCTCGTCGGTCATGGGGTGAACGTGCAGTCCCAGCGCAAGCGCGGAGTCCGCGATGTCTGCGAGGGGTCCGCGCGTTCCAATGGCGGATTCAACCACGTAGACGTCGCGCACGTGCTCGGCGCGGTGGGCCACGAGTTCACGGACGGCCTGAGGGCCCTCCACGAGCATGAGCCCCGAGCGCCGACGTGCAGAACGCCCCGTCAAGGCTGCCACCTCTCGGACCCGATCCGCTCGCACATTGGCGAGCACGGGAGAGAACTGGCGCCCTGCGGGGCGTTCTGTCATCGAAATGGCGTTACTTCGCAGCCGGCGCGTTGACGTCGGCAGGAAGAGCCTTGCGAGCGAGCTCGACGATCTGCGCGAACGCAGGAGCGTCATTCACTGCCATGTCGGCAAGCATGCGGCGGTCGACCTCAATGCCAGCCAGGTTCATGCCCTGGATGAAACGGTTGTAGGTCATCCCGTTTTCGCGGACGGCAGCGTTAATGCGCTGGATCCACAGCTTGCGGAACTCTCCCTTGCGTGCCCGGCGGTCGCGGTACGCGTACATAAGGGAGTGAGTGACCTGCTCCTTGGCCTTGCGGTACAGGCGTGAGCGCTGGCCACGGTAGCCGGACGCGCGCTCGAGGGTAGTGCGGCGCTTCTTCTGGGCGTTAACAGCCCGCTTGACGCGTGCCATGGGGTACTCCTTGGTGTCTTAGAGGGCTACTTGCCCAGTAGCTTCTTGATTCTCTTGGCATCGGCACCCTGCAGGACGCCGTCGAGGGAAACGCGGCGCTTGCGCGACGACGTCTTCTCTTCAAACTTGTGCACGTTCATTGCTGACGCGTGCGTTACCTTGCCGGTACCGGTCAGCTTGAAACGCTTCTTGGCACCCGAGTGGGTCTTGTTCTTGGGCACGTTGCCCTCCTTCACTTCACGTCTGGCCGAGCCAATTAGCTCGACACACACTTCCCCGGGCTTACGCCCGGACATCTCAGAGCAGACTCTTACGAGTCCGCATCGGGCTTGTTGGCCGGCTTAGGAGCCGGCTTGGGGGCTGGCTTAGGCATCGGCTTCGGAATCGGCTTGGGCATCGGCTTGGGAGCCGGGGCCTTCTTGACCGCAGCGGCCTTGGCCGGTGAAGGCGTCACCGGTGCAGCCTTCTTTGCCGCAGCAGGTGCCTTGACCGCGGGGGCTTCGACCACGGGGGCCTCGTCCTCTACGACCTCGGCCTTGGCCGCTGGGGCCTTGGCCACGGGGGCCTTGGCCACGGGGGCCTCGACCACAGGGGCCTCGACTACCGGAGCTTCAACCACTGGGGCTTCAACTACGGGTGCCTCAACCTCTGGGGCTTCAACTACGGGTGCCTCAACCTCTGCGACCTCAACCTCTGCGACCTCAGCCACAGGGGCCTCAACCACTTCGGTCTCGACCACTTCGGTCTCGACCACTTCGGTCTCAACCTCAGGGGCGGGAGCCTTCTTGACGGGCGCCTTTTTGACGGGAGCCTTCTCCTCGGGGAGGGCCTCGCCGCGTTCGATCCTCGCGGCGTCTTCCTCGGCCTTCTTGGCCTCGCGCAGCTTGCGCTGCTCTTCCTTGGCTTCGGCCTTCTTCTTGACAGGCCCAAGAACGAGGGACATATTGCGACCCTCTTGGCTCGGCATGTTCTCCACGATGGCAAACTCGGTGACCTGCTCCGCAAGCTTCAGCAGCAGACGCCTACCCATTTCGGGGCGGGACTGCTCGCGGCCGCGGAACATGATCGTGACCTTGACCTTGTCGCCGCCCTTAAGGAAGCGGATGACGTGGCCCTTCTTGGTCTCGTAGTCGTGCTCGTCGATCTTGAGACGGAAACGCATCTCCTTGATCTCCGTGTTGGCCTGGTTACGACGCGCTGCGCGCTCCTTGACGGCGTTCTCGTACTTGAACTTGCCGTAGTCCATGAGCTTGACAACGGGGGGACGCGAATTAGGAGCCACCTCGACCAGGTCGAGGTCTGACTCCTGAGCAAGCCGCAGCGCGTCCTCAATCCTGACGATGCCTACCTGCTCGCCCTGAGGGCCTACCAGACGGACCTCGGGGACTCGGATGCGTTCGTTGATGCGGGGCTCGTTGATAATTCGCTCCTTCGTAGTCGAAAATGTCTTCGGGCAAAGAAAAAGGCCTCTGCCCGACTGCGAGCAAAGGCCACCTAAGGTATGGGCAAACGACACACGTCTGCCCAGACCAAAACCCCGGTCCATATGCTGGTCCAAAGGGTGGGAGGTGACTCCACTTGCGAGCCGCGAAATGCGCACGGCCGGTCGACGTACGAGAATAGCACCATGACGCCCTCTACGCCCAGCCCTGATTTCACAGACCCCGCGACGGGCCTCGCCCGCGACATTGCAGACGTCAGCGCCATCGAGATGATTACGACGCTCAGTGTGCACCTGATGTCCGCGGCCGCATTGCGATGCGGACTCGCGGACGAGGGTGAGGATCTGCAGGACCTCGGGGAGGCGCGCATCCTCATCACGGCCCTCGCGGCTCTTGTCACAGGCGCGGCTCCCGACCTTGGCGACACCCACGCCAGAGCGCTGCGTGACGGGCTGAGAAGCGTACAGTTGGCCTTTCGGGAGGCGTCCGTGGTGCCAGATGCGCCAGGACAGGGCCCCGGCGAGAAGTACACCGGAGCAGTGAGTTAAATGAGCAACACACCACCAGAAGATTCAGCCAAGATCGAGCGCGTGAGCGCCAACGAGGAGACTACTGTCCTCGAACCCATCATCGACGCTGAACCGATTGTCGACGCTGAAACCATCGTCGACGGTGTGTCGATCTCCGATGGCGAACCCCTGGTCAAGCGCGTATCCCCGATCGAGGGCGAGTCCGTCGTAGATACCGACGAAGAGGTCGCGCTCCGCCCTGCGTCGAGGCGATGGATCTGGATTGCCGCCACCTCGATTCTCGCGGCACTGCTCATCGGGGTCATCGTGCTCGCGGTTCAACTGAGGGACCGGTCTCTTGAGTGGGAGGCACAGGTCTCTGCGGTCACCGCACAGAACTATGACCTCGGAACCAGCCTCTCGGCTGAGCAAACCCAGGTGGTTGACCTCCAGTCCGCAAACGATCAGATCACGAGCCAGTTGCAGACGGCCCAGGAGAAGATCCTCGCGCTCGCCGACGAGAAGGCCCAGCAGGGCGACAACGTCGAGTTCTACGCACGACAGATTGACGATCTCACCACGCAGCTGACCAACGCGGCGAACGTGGCCAATGCGCTCGATCGTTGCATCGACGGCGAAGAACAGTTGGTGGGCTACCTCAAAGCCCCCGAAAACTACGACCCGATCGAGGTCTCCGAATTCGAGGCCAGCCTCAAGGTCAAGTGCGACAACGCCGTTGCCTCCAACGTCGAACTTCAGCGGATCCTGGCTCAATGAGTCGTATCCGTTCGCTCGTTGCACTGGGCGCGATCACCGCGCTCGTCACGGCATGCGGTGTGATGCCTGCGGAACCTGGGGTTCTACCGACCGACTATGTGCCCGTCGTTCCTTCGTATTCCGACGCTCCACAGGGAAACCTGTCGACCGACGGGTTTTCGGTCGCCCAGCAGATGACGGTGCGAGTCCGAAACGTCGGCTGCGACTCCCTGCAGACGGGAACGGGATTCGCGGTAGACAGCCACACGCTGGTGACCAATCGGCACGTGATCGAGGACACCAAGGAACTCCAGGTGACCACGTACGACGGAAGCACCATCGAGGTGACAGCGGCGTCGGTGACCACCGTCGCAGACCTTGCGATCATCACCACCGAACAATCGATCGATGTGTTCGCTTCGCTCGCACAGCAGGACCCCATCGAGGGCGACGCCATCACCGTGATCGGATACCCGAACGGCGGCCAGCTCACGACGGTGTCCGGGGTCGTGCTCGGCACCTCCCCCGATCCCTTGGGCGCCGCACTCGGAACCGTCATGGTGACCACCGCCCCGGTCGAGCCTGGCTCCTCGGGCTCCCCCGTCCTCAACGAGGACGGCGAGGTCGTGGGCGTGATCTACGCCAAGGACGAGGCGGAGCAGTCGTTCATGGTTCCCGTTTCCTTACTCCGCACCCTCATGGCCGAGGACCAGTTGCTGGTGCCTCAAGCCAACTCGTGCGGGAGTTCGTAAGGGCCCTCTCCATGCGTGATGGCCTCGCGTGCGCACCACGCGTGTCCTTTGCGTCACACCAGTCAGGTAATGTCCTGGACCGAGGGACAGGAGATTCATGACCGAGGTTCCCGCCGCATCGCCGGCGCATCCGTCGTCATCCGAGGGTGACCACGCAAACACCACCCAGGCGCCCCTCTACCCGCCCGCGCCTCCTATCGGCCCCGCGTATGCGGCGAGCGCTGAGGGCCCGTCAACAGGCCCTGCGACGCCCGTGGGCGGCACGGCACTCGCGACGCCTGCCCCTCCCTCCGCGTCGCCCCCCACGAACGGCTGGAGCGCTTGGAGCACGGCCACTCCTACTCCTCCCGCTACCCCGACACCTCAGCGCCGGCGAGGGCGCTGGTTGTGGTGGACGGCGGGATCGTTGGCCTTCACGGCCCTCGTCGGCCTGAGCGCCTACTTGATCGTCGTGGCAAACCAGTGGAGCAGCAGGGTGGACGAGCTCACTACGATCTCGGCCGACCTGGGGCAGCAGGTCGCCGAACAAGCAGTCGCCCTTGAGAGCGCCCAGAACAAGGCCGCCACTGCGCAGTCCCAGCTCGACACCGCGACGGCGCGCATCACCGACCTCGCGAACGAAGAGGCCAATGCGACGGACCACGAGGGCGTGTGGATCAACCTCGTCGACGCCATGGCGGACTGCGCGGACGGGCGTCAGGACCTCATCGACGTGCTGACCAACTCCGACCTGTATTTCCCCGGCAAGACAAACGCGCAATACGAAAGCGAGCTGACGACGTATTGCGACGGCGTCACGGCCGATTACGCGGACTTCAAGACGGAGATCGGGAAGTGACGCGCCGCCCCCAGGCCTTCACCTTGGTGCTGGCCGTGGGAGCACTCACCGCGTGTGGCGTCATCCCAGCCGCCCCAGGGCCGCTCCAAACGGACTTCATCCCGCAGGTGACGTCGTCCGCCTCGGCCTCCCCTGAGTCCGCATCTGCCGACGGCTTCTCCACCGAGCAACGCCTCGCGGTGCGCATTCGCGTCGAGACGTGCAATGGGTGGGCCACCGGCTCAGGCTGGGTTCTTAGCTCCAACCAGGTCATCACCAATAGACACGTTGCGGAGGGCGCCACACGCATCGAGGTGACCACGTACGACGGCCACGACTATGAGGTGAACTCATCGGTGATCGCGACGCTCCCCGATCTCGCGCTCCTCACCCTCGACGATGTCTTTACGGAAGCCGCGAACGTGTCGGTGGTAGAGCCCCGCGCGGGCATTCCCCTCACGGTGGTGGGCTACCCCTTGGGAGATGCCCTCACGGTCGAGGAGGGCACGTATATCGATAGCGCGGCCGACACCCTGGGTGCCTCGGGCGCCGATGTCTGGCTCATCGACGCGCACATCGAGCACGGCAGCTCGGGCTCCCCCGTTTACGACAAGAATGGCGACGTGGTCGCGATCGTATACGCCGGCGATGACCAGTGGGACGCACTCGCGTGGCCGGCCTCATGGCTCGAAGACCTCTTGGCGGACCCCTCCGGGTGGACCGACAACACCGCGGCCTGCTGAGCCTGTTCTAGGCGGTTGCGAGACGCAGCTCGAGGCTGTCCACGCGTTCGGCCACGACGCTCGACGCGGCCAGGGCCTCGTGCACCAAGCGCACAGCATCATCGACGGCCGCACGATCGAGTCCGGGCGCGAGCGCGATCACCACCGCCACCTCGGCCGTCCTCCCCGCCTGGGCTTCGATGGCCCTCACGACCGCGCTCAACGGAATCGCGTCGGCAATGGCCTCGCTCACGTCCGCGGCCACGACCCCGTCGACCACGGAGGGCCTCCACGGTTCCCCCTTGCCAAGCGCCCACACGGCCGGACGAGGAATCAGCACGCTCTCCATGCCCGGATTGAGGACGAGAACGCTCCACCCCTCGGCCGCTGCGGCCAGGGCGGCCCTGGGCCCCTCGGCGGGAATGGGCCGCGCGTCGGCATTCCAGGCACGCATCGCATCGACATCAGTGAAGATGGGCAGCGCCATCCGGCCGTCGGGGGCCTGAAGCGCGACCACTCCCGTCGACGCGACGTGATCCTGCTCGATGCCATGCCTGCCGACGATGCGGTCCTCGCCCTCGGCGACCACGGGAACCAGCACGCGCGCATACGCAAGGGCGTCGACCACCTCAGCGAGGGGTGCCTTCCCCCTCGAGAAGCGGATAAGTGACTGGGCGAGGCGGGCGTCGGCGCTGCCATCGTCGTCGGCGAACACCGACGACGGGATGTCTTTCAGGGGGTCGCCGGCAGCCCAGTCCTCATGATCAGTCATGAGGCCAGCCTACCGAGCGGGTATGACGCGAACGCTGTGGCGCGTGGCCGCTTTGCGCAATCGCGAGACGTCAACGACAGTGAGTTACGGACGCCCTGCGATGTCGAGCGCCTGCGGCAGCGTGAAGTTGCCGTTGTAGAGGGCCTTGCCCACGATCGCACCCTCGATGCCCTCACCCGTGAGGGCCCTGAGCGCCGCGATGTCGTCGAGCGAGCTGATGCCACCCGATGCCACCACCGGCGCCTTGGTGGCGCGGCAGACCTCGCGCAACAGGTCGACGTTCGGGCCCGACAGCATGCCGTCCTTCTTGACGTCGGTCACCACGTAGCGCGAGCAACCCTCGGCGTCGAGGCGCGCGAGGACCTCCCACAGATCGCCACCGTCCTTAGTCCAGCCCCTCGCCGCGAGCGTCGTACCGCGCACATCGAGTCCCACAGCGACCCGGTCGCCGTACCGGGCGATCGCACTCGCGGTCCACTCGGGGTTCTCGAGTGCGGCCGTACCCAGGTTCACACGCGCGCAGCCCGTAGCCATCGCACGTTCGAGGCTTTCGTCGTCGCGGATGCCGCCCGACATCTCGACCTTGACGTCGACGGCCTTGATCACGGCCGCGAGGAGCTCGGTGTTGGATCCGCGCCCGAACGCTGCATCGAGGTCCACCAGGTGGATCCATTCGGCGCCGCCCCTGACCCAGTCGAGGGCAGCGGACAGCGGATCCCCGTATCCGGTCTCCGAGCCGGCCTCACCCTGCGTGAGCCGGACGGCCTGGCCGTCGGCCACGTCGACTGCGGGGAGGAGTTCGAGGCGGGGCAGGTCTGTCATGTCTCTCCTAGGGCGGGCGGTGCCTTGCACTGCTGAAATCGGCGGCGCCCGGCGCTGCGGCATCGGGCGAAACTAAGGGTACCGGTGCGGTTGTGCGTGCGGCGCCCGCCCTCGGGGACTTCCGTGCGCCGCACTCGGCGTTGAGGGACTCGCAGCCGGCCCATCAGCCCGCCGCAGCCGGCCCATCAGCCCGCCTCAGGCCGCTCCCGGTGAAAAACTCACTACTGAGCCGACCATGGCGAGCCCCTCCACGCTCGCGCACAGGGCCGGATGTCGCGCCAATAGTGAGTTCTTCACGCGACGCAGGGGCCGGGGGTGCCAACGTGGGACCGGAGGGGCCGGGGGTGCCAACGTGGGACCGGAGGGGCCTGCGGCCAACAGGTCGCCAGTTTGAGGGCCACGTGAGGGGCCACGTGGAGGGCCACGTGAGGCCAACGGGTGGCCAACACGTCGCCAGCGCCGCCCCACGGCAGGCGGTAGCCCGCTAGAGCGTCCCGATCCAGTTGCGCAGGAGTTGCAGCCCGGCCTCGCCCGACTTCTCGGGGTGGAACTGGGTGGCGGTCAGCGGACCGTTCTCCACCGCGGCCACGAAGCGGTCCGCGCCGTCGCCGTCCCCTGCCTCTGACCAGGTCACGAGCGGCGGCTTGAACCGTCCGGTGTCCTCGCTCGCGAGCGGAAACTCACGCGCACCGTACGAGTGGACAAAGTAGAAGCGCTCGTTCTCGACGCCCTTGAACAGGGCCGTCTCGGCGGGCGCGCTCACGTGCGCCCAGCCCATATTGGGTACCACGGGCGCCTGGAGTAGCTCGATGGTTCCCGGCCATTCGTGAAGGCCCGCGGCCTCCTCGCCGTGCTCGACCCCGCGCTCGAACAGGATCTGCATCCCCACGCAGATGCCCAGCACGGGACGTCCCCCCGCAAGGCGACGGCCCACAATCTGGTCACCCCGAGCAGCGCGCAGCCCCTCCATGCACGCGGCGAACGCACCCACGCCTGGGACGACGAGGCCGTCGGCGTTCTCGGCGGTCGCGCGATCGGACGTGAGGGTGACATCGGCACCTACGTGCTCAAGCGCACGCACCGCGGAGCGGACGTTGCCAAAGCCGTAGTCGAAGACGGTGACGTGGGACATGCTGAAAGTCTAAGGGCGCTGGCGCTTAGCCATTTTGGCCGACGACCTCAGCAGCCTGAACGCCGCGAACCGGCCCATGTGGGCGTCGAACACCTTGTCGGGGTGAGTCAGGGCAATGTCCTCGATCGTCTGCGCGCCCGACATGATCGTGCTGACCACTCCCGGCGCCTCGTTGAGGATGAGGCCTGGAGACTGCGTGTCGCCGCGTTCGCCCGCGAGGTAGCGCCATGCCGTGATTTGTCCGTCCTTGCGGAGCATCGCCACAAGCGGCCCGTCCTTGGCAAAGTTGGAGATAATCGCGGCCGCGGCGTGCAGCGCGTGATCCGAGGAGTCGTCGAGCACCGCAAGGGTGCCCGCGGAGTTCTCAAGCACGCGCCCCTTGAGCCCGTTCACGCCAAACAGCGCGGCCAGGACCTTGCCGTTGGGAATGCGTGTCAGGAGCGCAGCGGTGGCCGCAGACGTCGAGGGAATGTCGTCGCTCACGGTTGCTCCACTGTTACAGGGCGCCCTTGGTTGAGGGGATGCCGGTCACTCGTGCGTCGGGTGTCACCGCGGCCCGCAGGGCACGCGCGAGCGCCTTGAACTGGGCTTCGACGATGTGATGTGGATCACGACCGGCGAGAACGCGCATGTGAACGCAGATTCCCGCGTGGTGCGCGATCGACTCGAGCGCATGCGCAGTGAGGGACCCGGCGAAATTGCCGCCGATGAGGTGCGTGGCCTGTCCCGCGGGCTCACCCGTGTGAACAAAGTACGGGCGGCCGGACACGTCGACGACGCACTGAGCGAGAGCCTCGTCGAGCGGCACCATGGCGTCGCCGAAGCGGGAGATACCGGCCTTGTCGCCCAGCGCGATCTTGAGCGCCTCGCCGATGCAGATGGCCACATCTTCGACGGTGTGGTGGCTGTCAATGTGGACGTCACCAGTGGCCTGAACCGTGAGGTTCATCAGCGAATGCTTGCCGAGCGCCGTCAGCATGTGGTCGTAGAACGGCACTCCCGTGCTGATCTGGGTGAGGCCCGAACCGTCGAGGTCTAACTCGACGAGCACGCTCGACTCACTCGTGGCGCGTTCGATACGGCCGACGCGGGTGCCCGTCATGCGGTGACCTCCAGGAGTGCGTTGCGGAACATTGCCATCTCGCGCGCGGTACCGATCGTGACCCGCATCCAGCCCTCGGGGCCAACCACGCGAATCAACACTCCACGCTCAAACAGGCCGGCGAACACGGCGTCGCGGCCCTTGACGGGGCCAAAGTAGGCGAAGTTCGCGTCGGTATCGGGCACCGTATAGCCCTGCGCGCGCAGCCAGTCGACGGTGTCGTCGCGTTCCGCGCGGATCTCGTCGACTTGCGCCTGAAGCTCCGTGTGGTGTGCGAGCGCGGCACGAGCCGCGGCCTGGGTGATCGTGCTTAGGTGATATGGCAGGCGCACAATCATGAGTGCGTCCACCACTTCCTTGCTCGCGGCGAGGTAGCCCAAACGGCCACCTGCCAGGCCAAAGGCCTTGGACATCGTGCGCGTCACGACGAGGTGAGGCGTCTCGGGCAGCAGCGAGGCCGCACTCGGCACTCCCCTTCGTCGGAACTCCGCGTATGCCTCGTCGATCACCAGAACGCTGCCGCCAGGAACCTTGGCACACGCGGCGGCGAGTGCCTTGATGTCGTCGAGCTCAAGCGCAGTGCCGCTCGGGTTGTTCGGGCTCGCCACGATCACGAGAGTCGGCTTGTGCTCAGCGATGCCTGCGACGGCGTCGTCAATATCCAGACTGAAGTCTTCCTTACGGGGCAGGCTGACGTACTCCGTCAGCGTGTCACGCGCGTATTCGGGGTACATCGAATACGTGGGCGAGAACGTGAGCGTGGTGCGTCCGGGCCCGCCAAAGGCCTGGTGCAGGTGCAGCATGACCTCGTTCGACCCATTGCCTGCCCACATGTTGTGAGGTTCCAAGAAGTCGACGTGGCTCTCGGCCGCGAGGTAGTTCGCGAGGTCCGCACGCAGGGCCATGAAGTCACGGTCAGGGTAGCGGTTGAGCACCGCCGCGGCCTGATGGACTGCGGCTGCGATCGCGTCAACCACCGCGGGCGGCGGCGAATAGGGGTTCTCGTTGACATTGAGCCGCGCGGCGACCTCTTCTTGAGGAGCTCCGTACGGCGAAAGCCCCTTGAGTTCGGGGCGCAGCGGCAAGGTCATGGGCGTGAGTCTACTGGCGTGTGGGGCGCCGATGATCGGCCGCTTGTCCCGTCAAGCCTGGCAGCGATCGCCTCGCCATGCGCTGGCAGGTCCTCCGCATTCGCGAGCGCGATGACCTTGGGGCCAACGACCGTGAGTGCGGCCTCGTCGTATTCGATCACCGAGACCGCACGCAGGAAGCTCGTGACGTTCAGGCCGCTCGCGAACCGCGACGTTCCACCTGTCGGGAGGACGTGATTGGAGCCCGCCATGTAGTCGCCCAGGGGAACCGGGCTATACGGGCCAACGAAGATAGCCCCTGCATTGCGGATGCGCGCCGCAACCGTCGCGGCGTCGCGCGTGTGAATCTCAAGGTGTTCTGCGCCGTAGGCATCGGCGACCCTGACGGATTGATCGAGGTTATTTGTGAGGATGATCGCGCTCTGCACGCCGCCCAGCGCCTCCTTGGCCCGCACGTCATGCTTGGTGGCGCCCACGATACTGGCGAGTCGCTCCCCAACCGCCTCGGCCAACGCCTCGCTATCAGTAATGAGCACCGAGCCCGCCATCGGGTCGTGCTCGGCCTGGCTCAGGAGGTCGTACGCCACGAAGCCGGGGTTGGCGGAATCGTCGGCGATGATCGCGATCTCGGTGGGCCCCGCCTCGGAGTCGATTCCCACGGTGCCGTTGACGGCCCGCTTGGCCGCCGCCACATAAACGTTGCCAGGACCGGTGATGACGTCAACCGGGTCGCACAGGGTGGATCCGTCGGCCGCCTCCGCGCCGTACGCGAGCATCCCAATTGCCTGGGCCCCGCCCACCGCGTACACCTCGGTGACGCCCAACAGCGCGCACGCCGCCAGGATGGTCGGGTGAGGTGCCCCACCGAACGCCTTCTGCGGAGGCGTCGTCACGGCAATTTCGGTCACGCCCGCGGCCTGAGCGGCCACCACGTTCATGACGACGGAGCTGGGGTAGACCGCCAGCCCGCCTGGCACATAGAGGCCCACGCGGCTCACGGGAACCCATCGCTGGCTCACGCGCGCGCCCGGGGCAAGATCGACCGTCACGGGCGGCGGCACCGTCGCCTCATGGAACGCCCGCACGCGGCTGATGGCTTCCTGGAGAGCATCGACCACGTCTGGGTCCTGGGTAGCGAGCGCTTCGTCGATATCGGCCGATGCCACCCTCAGTCGCGCGGGGCTTCCGCCGTCGAAGCGGTCCCCGTACTCGCGCAAGGCGGCCTCTCCCCTCGCCCGCACGTCGGCGAGGATGGGGAGCACAGTCTGGAGCGCCGCCGCGATGTCTATCTCGGCACGCGGCACCACCTCCAGCAACTCCCGAGTCGTCAGGGTCTGGCCTCTTAGATCGATGCGCCTCAACACACCAAACAGCCTACCGGCGCGCCGTATCTACCCGAACCGAGAACGCCTCCCCACACCGCTGAGCGCTTAGTGAACCGTGACGCGCCTTGCGATCGCCCATGCGGAGAACTCCGCTGCGGGCACCGGCCTGCACAGGAAGTAGCCCTGGGCGACCTCGCAACCGAGTTCGGTGAGCTTGTCCCAGGTCTCCTGGTCCTCGACTCCCTCCGCGACCACGCGCAGTCCGAGCGCTCGCGCCATGTGAATACTCGCCGTGACGATCGCGGTATTTGAGGCCGCGCCAAGTCCGGAGACAAAGGTGCGGTCGATCTTAAGCTCGTCTACCGGCAAACGGTGGAGGTACGCCAGAGAGGAGTATCCGGTGCCAAAGTCGTCGATCGACAGGGCCACGCCGAGGTCGGCGAGGCGGACAAGCGTCGTGCGTGCTCGTTCGCGATCGGACATCGCGGAGCTCTCGGTGATTTCGAGCACAAGAAGTTCGCCAGGGACGCCGTGGCGCAGCAGCGCGCTCTCGACGTCGTCGGTCAGATCGGGATCGATCAAGGAATGCGCCGAGATATTCACCGCCACCGTGATCGGCTCGCCACACGCGAGTCGTTCGGCGGCGAACGCAAGGGCGCCGTCGAGCACCGCGAGAGTGAGGGGCCGAATCACGCCGGTGCTCTCGGCGAGGGGGATGAAGGAATCAGGCGGGAGGAGCCCATGCACGGGGTGCTCCCAGCGCACGAGGGCCTCGACGCCGAGGACCTCGCCCGTCACGAAGTCGGCCTGGGGCTGGAAGTGCAGCACCAGTTGGCCGGAGTCGATCCCTCGACGCAACTCACCGAGAAGGCTCAGGCGTTCGGGACTATGGCGGTCGTCTGCCGCGTCGTATACGACAATGTCGGTCGCGGCATCCTTGGCCGCGTACATCGCCACGTCAGCGTGCTGGAGCAGCATCTCGAAATCCGCGCCGTGCACCGGGCTCACGGCAATGCCGAGGCTCGCGCCGACATCGAGACTGAGCCCCTCGACATCGAATGGGTCGTCAAGCGCCGTGAGGAGTCGTTCCGCAGCGGAGCGCGCCTCGGCGATCGACCCGACATCGTGAAGCAGGACCACGAACTCGTCGCCGCCGAGCCGTGCCACGCGATCATGAGCACCCAAGGCCGATTCGAGGCGAGGGCCAACGAGCCGTAAGAGCTCGTCGCCTGTGTGGTGGCCGAGCGTGTCGTTGATCTCCTTGAACCGATCGAGGTCGATCAGAAGGAGTGCGGGCGCGCGCACCTGATGCTTGGCCTCTTCAAGGGCCACGGCCGTGTACTCCTGAAGAAGCGTCCTGTTGGCAAGGCCTGTGAGGGAATCGTGTCCGGCCAGCGCCTGAGTGGCACGCGACTGCGCACGAAACTTGCGGCTCGCAGTGGCGACGATGCGAAAGAGCGTGAGGTAGAGCACGAGCAAACCCGCTGCAAGCCAGCCAAAGACTACGGCGGTGTCGTGTCGTATTGCGGCGGCCGTCGAGCTGTAGTCAGTGATGAGCTCAATCACCACCTCCGGCGAGTCGTCGCCGATGACGGACACGGGCATGTCCACCACCATGACCTGGTCGCCCGCGTGCTCCGCCACGTCGTAACTATCGTTACTCACGCGCTCGGGCCTCGCAAGCGTGGTCACCGGATCTCCCGCAAACGCCTCGACCACGGAATCAGGAAGGGTAACGCTCGTTCCGATCAGGCCAGAGGCCGTCGAGAAGGCAATCGTGCCGTCAGCGGTCCACGCGGTCGCGCTGAGCACCTGCGAGGCGGTCACGGGCTCGTTGAGCAGCTGCTCCGAGAGCGTGACCTGCGCGGGGTTGGCAACCGACCCTCCTGGGGAGACCAGCCCTGCGACGCTTGGATCGAGAAAGATCCCCTTGACGAGTTGGATATAGACATATGCCGAGGTCTCGGCGTTGTCGCGGGCTCGCTCGGCGATCACCGTCTTGAGTTGATAGCCTAGGACGCCCCCAATGATGGCGATGACCGCCATCGCAGCGGCGCCGAAACGGACGATAAGGGAAGGTGCGGTCGCACGCCTTCGATTCGAAGCACCTGGCGCGGCCGGGGGACGGGGGCTCATGTCTGACTCATCGGCGTGCACGCGGCCAGCATAAGACTTCCGCAGCACCATCGAAGCGGTTCGACAAGCGCCCGCATTCCATCCTCCTCCGCCAGGGACCAAGGGCACGCGTCGCCCTCCCCCATAAGAGCGACGGGACGTAAGACATCCCTACCTACGGTTCCGTAAGTTACGCTCATCTAAACGACGAGGGAGACCGCTATGGCGACCACCACCGCTGCTTCACCACAGCCCCGCACCGCCGAGGGGCAAAAGCTTCCGAGCATCATTCAGGGCGGCATGGGCGCGGCGGTGTCCTCATGGCGCCTCGCCTCACAGGTCGCCCAAGCCGGACAGTTGGGTGTCGTGTCAGGCGTCGGACTCGATGTGGTGTTCGCGCGCAGGCTTCAGGACGGCGACGAGGGCGGGCACCTGCGTCGCGCACTCGAAGCCTTCCCCGTACCCGACATGGCGGCACGTGCGCTCGAGCAATACTTTCTGCCTCACGGCAGGGAAGACGCAGAGCCGTATGCTCCCGTCCCCAGGCTGTCCGTCGTTCAAGATCGCCAATACCAAGAGCTCGCGGTGCTCGGCAACTTCACCGAGGTGTGGCTGGCGAAGGAGGGTCACTCCGGCCTGGTCGGCATCAACTACCTCGAAAAAATACAGATGGCCACGCCAGCCGCGGCCTACGGTGCGATGCTCGCGGGTGTCGACTTTGTGGTGATGGGTGCGGGCCTCCCCCGCGAGATTCCCCGCCTCCTGAACCAGCTCGCCACGCACTCCACGGTGGCGTTTCCCGTGGACGTCGTGGGAGCCGAGGCCGGGACGTTCTCCGTCTCACTCAACCCCGTCGAGTTGCTTGGCATGACCCTGCCGCCGCTCACTCGCCCTCGGTTCCTCGCCGTCGTTTCCGCCCATATCCTCGCCGAATACCTCGCGAGGGATGAGGCGATTCGTCCCGACGGCTTCGTGATCGAGGGGCCCCAGGCGGGCGGCCACAACGCGCCTCCACGAGGCAAGGTGGTCCTCGACGATGCGGGCGAGCCGCAGTTCGGCCCGCGCGACTACGCGGATATCGCCAAGGTTGCCGCGGTCGGCCTGCCGTTCTGGCTCGCCGGCACCTATGGCACCCCCGAGGGCCTCGTTGCGGCGCAGGCCGCCGGAGCCGTCGGCATCCAGGTGGGAACCCTCTTCGCGCTGAGCAGCGACGCGGGATTCGAGCCTTCCATTCGTGAGGCGCTTGTCGCGAGCGTCGCGGACGGCACCCTTGAGGTGACCACGGAACTGCGGGCCTCTCCCACGGGTTTCCCGTTCAAGGTGGCCGCGCTCAAGGGTTCACTATCTGAGCCCGCTGTGGTCGAGGCGAGGCCCCGCGTATGCGACCTCGGATTTCTCGCCACACCCATCGTGCGCAATGACGGCACCGTGGGCCGCCGCTGTTCCGCCGAGCCGGAACGGCCGTTCACCCGCAAGGGCGGCACCGCCGAGGATGCCGCCGGCCGCCTGTGCCTGTGCAACGCACTGATGGCCAACGTGGGCCTGGGTCAGACCCGCTCGACGGGATACGTCGAGCCACCGCTGATCACGCTCGGAGCCAACCTTGACGGCCCCCAGCGCCTCGCTGCGCTCCATCCCGACGGGTGGACGGCGCTCCAGGCCCTGGAGTGGCTACTCTCGCCCGACGCGAGCTAGATCGTCAGGCAGATCTTCAGCTAGATCGTCAGGCAGTGGGGGCCGAGCACGGTCTTCAGGTCCCCGTACAGCGCCGAGGTCTTGGCCACCCTGAACTCGTTGCCAAGCCTCATGGTGAGCGGCTTGTCGCCGCCGGTGAGCACCATGCGCACCTCGACGGGACCCGGGTGAGCGCGCAGGATCGCCTTGACGTCCTCGACCAAGGGCGGCGTCACCCGGCCGGCGGGCACCGTAATAGCCACCGGCGTGTTGTCCTGAGCCGTGATGTTGGGCATGCGCAGCTCAACCGCGGAGAACTGCATGCCGCCGTCGCTGCGCTCGCGCGCACGCACCTTGATGGCCACGACCGCATCGTCAACAAGGTCACGCGCATACGTGTCGTAGGTCTTGGCAAAGAAGGAGACCTCGACCTCGCCGGTCATGTCCTCGAGCACCACGAGCGCGTACGCGTTGCCGGATCGCGCAATGCGCCTATCCACGCGCGTGATGAGCCCCGCGAACGTGATCTGCTCGCCCTCGTTCACCCCGCCCGACGACGTCGCATTCAGGATCTGATGGCTCGCCTCTGAACGCAGCAGGTGATCGAGCCCCGACAAGGGGTGATCCGACACATAGAGCCCGAGCATCTCGCGTTCAAGGTTGAGCAGCGTCTTCTTGTCCCATTCGGGGATGTTGGGCACCTCGACGCGCACTCCACCCCCGAGTTCGTCGTCGTCGCCAAACAGGTCAAACTGGCCCGTGGCCTCTTTCCTCTTAACGCCCACGACCGAATCCACCGCCTGCTCGTGGATCACTGACAGCGACCTGCGCGTATGCCCCAAAGAGTCGAACGCCCCAGACTTCACCAGCGAGTCGATCGTGCGCTTATTGCACACCGATGCGGGCACCTTGTCGAGGAAGTCGGGGAACGAGACATAGCGCCCCCTGGCCTCACGCGCTTTCATGAGCTCGATCACGACGTTTTCACCCACGTTGCGCACCGCGGTCAGGCCAAAGCGGATGTCGCCGCCCACTGCAGAGAAGTACGCCTTCGAGTCATTGACGTCGGGGGGGAGCACCGTTATGCCCATGCGGCGACATTCGGCCAGGTAGATGGCCATCTTGTCCTTGTCTGTACCCACCGAGGTGAGCAGCGCCGCCATGAACTCGACGGGGTAATGAGCCTTGAGGTACGCGGTCCAGAACGACAGCACCCCGTACGCCGCGGTGTGCGCCTTGTTGAAGGCGTAGTCCGCAAAGGGAAGAAGCGTCTCCCACAGCGCCTTGATGGCCGCCTGGGAGTACCCGTTCTCGACCATTCCTGCTTGGAAGGGTTCGAACTCCTTGTCGAGAATCTCCTTCTTCTTTTTTCCCATCGCGCGGCGCAACAGGTCTGCGGCGCCCAGCGTGTAGCCGGCCACAATCTGCGCGATGCGCTGCACCTGTTCCTGGTACACGATGAGGCCGTACGTGATGTCAAGCACCTCGCGCAGCGGTTCCGCAAGCTCGGGGTGCGGATACTCCACCCGTTCGCGGCCGTTCTTGCGTTCGGCGTATTTGGTATGCGATCCCATGCCCATCGGGCCCGGGCGGTAGAGCGCGAGCACGGCGGAGATGTCCTCGAAGGAGTCGGGACGCATCTGGCGCAGCAGCTGCCTCATCGCCACGCCGTCGAGTTGGAACACGCCGAGGGTGTCACCTCGCCCCAAGAGGTCGAAGGCCTCCTTGTCCTCGAGCGGCAGGTCCTCGAGCACGAGCGGCGGCTTGCCGTTGTCGACGATGTTGTCGAGGGCGTCGTCGAGGATCGTGAGGTTGCGCAGCCCCAAGAAGTCCATCTTGACCAGGCCGAGCGTCTCGCACGTGGGGTAGTCGAACTGCGTGATCATCGCGCCGTCTTGCTCACGGCGCATGATGGGGATGATGTCGATCAGGGGGTCGGACGACATGATCACGCCCGCCGCGTGAACCCCCCACTGGCGCTTAAGCCCCTCGAGACCCAGTGCCATATCGACAACCTCACGGGCCTCGGGGTCCGCACCGATGAGCGCGCGGAAGTCGCCGCCCTCGTTGTACCGGGCGTGCTTCTCGTCAAACACCGAGGCCAACGACAGGTCGCGCCCCTGCTGCGGCTCGGGATAGGCCTTGGTGAGCTGCTCGCCGAGCGCATAGGGCTTGCCGAGCACCCTCGCGGAGTCCTTGAGCGCCTGCTTGGCCTTGATGGTGCCGTACGTGACGATCTGGGCGACCTTGTCCTCGCCGTATTTGTCCGTCACATACCGGATGACCTCGCCGCGCCTGCGCTCATCGAAGTCGATATCGAAGTCGGGCTTGGACTCGCGTTCCGGGTTAAGGAAGCGCTCGAAGTACAGCTGATGAACGAGCGGGTCAAGGTCGGTGATGCCCATCGCATACGCGGCCATCGAGCCTGCACCCGAGCCACGCCCTGGCCCCACGCGAATCTTGTTGTCCTTGGACCACTTCACAAAGTCGGCGACGACCAGGAAGTATCCCGGGTAGCCCTTGTCGGCGATGACCTCAATCTCGAAGTTGGCGCGCTCCTGCACGGGAGAGGGAATGGATTCGCCAAACCGGTGATGCAGCCCCCGCTGGACCTCCTTAACGAACCACGAATGCTCGTCCTCACCGGGCGGGCAGTCGAAGCGCGGCATGTAGTCGGCCTTGGTGTTGAACTCGACCTCACACTGCTCCGCGATGGCAACGGTGTTGGTGAGAGCGTCCGGGTGCCGGTCACCCCACAGGTCCCACATCTCCTCGGCCGTCTTGACGTAGTAGCCGTCGCCGCTGAACGCAAAGCGCTTTCCGCCCTGGTCGTACGTGGGCTCGTTAAGCGTTGAACCAGACTGGATACACAGGAGCGCCTCATGCGTATGCGAGTCGCTCTTGGCGGAGTAGTGCAGGTCGTTCGTGGCGACTAGCGGTGCGCCCAGGTCCTTCGAGATCCGAATCAGGTCGTCGTAGACCCGCGTCTCAATCTCAAGGTTGTGGTCCATCAGCTCGACGTAATACGAGTCCTTGCCAAAGATGTCCTGGAACTCGCCGGCTGCCTTGAGCGCGGCGTCGTACTGACCCAACCGCAGCCGGGTCTGGACCTCGCCCGAGGGGCAGCCCGTGGTCGCGATGATCCCCTTGGAGTACCTCTGGAGCAGGTCGCGGTCCATGCGGGCCTTGTAGAAGTGGCCCTCGAGGCTCGCATACGACGCGAGGCGAAACAGGTTGTGCATACCTGCGGTGTCGCGGGCCCACATGGTTGCGTGGGTGTATGCCCCGCCGGCGCTCACGTCGTCGCCTGCCTGGCCAGCCTGACCCCATTTGACGCGCGAGCGATCCGAGCGTGCGGTGCCCGGAGTCAGGTATGCCTCAAGCCCGATAATCGGCTTGACACCCGCCTTGGTGGCCTGTGACCAAAACTCATAGGCGCCGAACAGATACCCGTGGTCGGTGGTCGCCATGGCCGTCTGGCCCAGCTCATTGGCCCGCTTCATCAGGTCGCCGATGCGGGCCGCCCCGTCGAGCATCGAGTACTCCGTGTGCACATGGAGGTGGACGAAATCACGCGACGGCATGGAAGCGATTCTAGGCGCGCAGACCGACACGTCCGACGGCCTACGTCGCGCGCCGTGCGACTCGCCGGACGAATACCTCCGGTTAGGCGTCTGCTCGCACGTAGGGGTACGCGGTTATTTCCTGAGCGGCGTACACGCGATCCTGCCCGGTGTAGTCCGCGATCGACTCCGCAAGGCCAACGAGGTCTTCCGAGTGCGTCGGATCGTCGATCCACTCGAGTCCCGACAGCGCACCCGCTGGGCAATACAGGAACGCCGCGCCACTCAGCGCGGGGTAACCGTCGATTCCCGCGCTCCAGCACTGGCCCTCGTTGGAGCCAAACTCATAGTCTGCGTCAGTGAGGTGACGAGGGTCGTCCGACGCTGTGCCCTGCGGGTAGACGTACTCGAGACCGTCGAAACCCTCGCGAGCCACCTGGGGCAAATCTACGGAGAAGCACGGTTCGTTCCAGTCCGCTGGCGACGTGGGACACCACTCGCCATTCACGTCGAGCAAAGTCGCTGTGGGAGCCGCCGACGTCATCGCGGGGGCTGGCGTCTCAGACGGCGCCGACTCGACGGCCGCTGACGGCGTCGCTGTGGGCGATTCGGATACTGCTGTCAACAGTGGATCTGAATTGCTCTGTGTGCAGCCGGAGAGCGCCAATAACGCACCGAAGATCAGCGACGTGCCTGCTCTGCGCGCCAACGTGTGATGACCAGCCATCATTTCCCCCAACAATTGCTTGCGGCTTGTTCCGTCAATTAACCATACCAATGCGGGCCGCCCCGTCGAGCATCGAATACTCCGTGTGCACATGGAGGTGGACGAAATCACGCGATGGCATGGAAGCGATTCTCGGCGCGCTGTCCGACACCCAAGTCGGCCGACGCGCATCCCGGCCCACTAGTGACCACCCTTTCTCCGCGGCCCGCCGGGGCGCGGCGCGAACCGTCCCCGACACCCAGCAGGCGCCCCGCGGCCCCGTGTCGGCGTGTCGCCCGGCGCGTCGTCACACCCGATGTCTGGGACGGTACGTTTCGAGTCCGCGCCGCGACCTGGACAATGGAGTCATGACCTCCTCACGCGCAGCCGGCTCCCCCGCGCGCTCACGATCTCGAGGAGGCAAGGGGAAATCCTCCGAGGAACGACGCGCGGCATCGGACCACAAGGCCGCTCAGGGTGAGGCCTCCCGCAAGCGCGCCGCAGCGGCACGCACGGCGGTCGAGCTGCCCGCGATCACATTCCCCGCCGATCTTCCGGTCAGCGCCAGGCGCGAGGACATCGCCGCCGCGATCCGCGATCACCAGGTCGTGATCGTCGCGGGCGAGACCGGCTCGGGTAAGACCACGCAGATCCCCAAGATCGTTCTCGAGCTCGGTCGCGGGCGCGCGGGACAGATTGGGCACACGCAGCCCCGACGCATCGCGGCCAGGTCCGTCGCCGAGCGCATCGCGGAGGAGCTGGGCACCGAGCTGGGCGATATCGTGGGCTACCAGGTGCGATTCACCCAGACCTCATCCGAGCGCACGCTCGTCAAGGTCATGACGGACGGGATCCTGCTGGCCCAGATCCAGCACGACCCCGAGTTGCGCGCCTACGACACCCTCATCATCGACGAGGCCCATGAGCGCAGCCTCAACATCGACTTCCTGCTCGGATACCTCACCAACCTGCTCCCGCGCCGCCCCGATCTCAAGGTCATCATCACCTCGGCCACGATCGACTCGGAGCGCTTCGCGCGGCACTTTGCTCCGGGAGGCCCCGTTCCGGACGACGCTGCAGTCGGAGGAGCAGCGGCCGGCGGAGCAGCGGCCGGCGGCGCGCGGACCGACACCTCCGTCACCCCGTCGCCCACGCTCGCCCCCGTGGTCGAGGTCACCGGACGCACCTACCCCGTCGAGGTGCGCTACCGCCCCCTCGCTGGCGCGACAAAGGGTGACGACAAGGACCTCATGACGGGCATCGTCGAGGCGTGCGACGAGCTCATGCGCGAGGGACACGGCGACATCCTGGTGTTCCTCTCCGGCGAGCGCGAGATTCGCGATGCCGTCGAGGCTCTCGAGGGCCACCTGGGCCCACGGGTGCGGGACGCGCGCCATCCTCAAGCCGTCGAGCTGCTGCCGCTGTACTCGCGGCTGTCCGCGGCCGAGCAGCACCGCGTCTTCGCGTCGCATTCCGCACGCCGCATCATCCTCGCCACGAACGTCGCGGAGACCTCGCTCACCGTCCCCGGCGTGCACTACGTGGTCGACCCGGGCACCGCGCGCATCTCGCGCTACTCGAAGGCCACCAAGGTCCAGCGGCTCCCCATCGAGCCCGTCTCCCAGGCGAGCGCTCGCCAGCGCGCGGGCCGTGCGGGTCGCCTCGCGGACGGCATCGCGATCAGGCTCTACGCCGAGGACGACTTCGACGGCAGGCCCGCGTTCACCGAACCCGAGATCCTCCGCACGTCTCTCGCGTCGGTACTGCTGCACATGATCAGCGTGGGCGTGGTCTCCTCCCCCGACGACGTGGCGTCGTTCCCCTTTGTCGAGTCCCCCGACACCCGGTCGATTCGCGACGGGCTTCAGTTGCTGACCGACCTGGGCGCCGTGACCACGGGGCGTGGCGGCCGCACGCGACTCACCGAGGTGGGACGGGCGCTTGCCAGGCTGCCCCTGGACCCGCGCCAGGCCCGCATGATCGTCGAGGGAGCCAAGCATTCGGTCGCTTACGAGACGGCGATCATCGCCGCGGCGCTCTCGATTCAGGATCCCCGCGAACGCCCCTCGGAGAAGCGTGCCGAGGCCGACCTGCAGCATCGACGCTTCTCGACCCCCACGTCGGACCTGCTCGCGTACCTGAACCTCTGGGCGTACCTCAAGGAGCAGCAGCGCGAGCTCTCGGGCAGCGCATTCAGGCGCCTGTGCCGCTCGGAGTACCTCAACTACCTCAGGGTGCGCGAATGGCAGGACCTCGTGCAGCAGCTGCGCGACAGCGCCAAGCCGCTTGGCATCGTCATCAAGCCCCGGCACGATGACAAGAGGGGCCCTCACAAGAAGAGCGGTGACAAGGGCCCCGCGGAGAAGCCCGTAGTCGCGGCACCCGTAGCCGACGCTCCCCCCGGCACCCCGCCATCGTTCACCCATGCGTGGGATGAGGACGCGATCCACCGGTCGGTGCTTGCGGGACTGCTCGCGCAGATCGGAATGCAGGACGCCACCGCCCCCAAGGCCTCGAGCTTTAGCCACCTGAGGGGCGAGGCGAAGGCGGCCGCGATGCGCAAGGCCTCGAGGCGGTCCCCCAACGAGTTCCTGGGCGCGCGCGGGGCCCGGTTCGCAATCCAGCCAAACTCGCCCCTCGCGAAGAAGCCACCCGCGTTCGTGATGGCGGCCGAACTCGTGGAGACCAACAGGCTGTGGGCCCGCGATGTCGCGGCAATCGACCCCGCATGGGCTGAGGAACTCGCGGGAGAACTGGCCAAACACTCCTACTCCGAGCCCCATTGGTCGACGCGCCAAGGCGCCGCGATGGCGCATGAGAAGGTCACGCTCTATGGGGTGCCCCTGGTCGCAGACCGTGCAGTGCTGTGGGCCAAGGTCAATCCCGTCGAGGCACGTGAGCTCTTTATTCGCCAAGCGCTCATCGAGGGCGAATGGACCACGCATCACGCGTTTTGGGCCGAGAACAAGCGGCTGCTCGACGAGGCCTCCGAGATCGAGGCTCGCTCGCGCACCCGCGGGCTCGTCGCCGACGACGAGGCACTCTTCGAGTTCTACGACGACCGCCTTCCCGACGAGATCGTGTCCGCGCGGCACTTCGACGCGTGGTGGAAGGACGCCCGCCGGTCGACTCCCGACCTGCTCACGTTCACGAGGGACCTGCTGCTCCCCGAGGCTCCGTCCTTCGATGCCAAGGCCTTCCCCGACGCGTGGCCTCACGGCGACCTCACCCTGCCGGTCACGTACCAGTTTGCGCCGGGCGCCGAGGCCGACGGGGTCACCGTGCATGTGCCCCTCCCCGTCCTTCCTCGCGTGAGTGAGGGCGGATTCGACTGGCTCGTGCCTGGGCTGCTCGCAGAGCTCACGACCGCCACGATCAGGGCGCTCCCTAAACCCGTGCGCCGCCTCTTGGTGCCCGCTCCCGACGTCGCACAAGACGTCGTCGCGTGGATCGGCACACATTGCCCGCCATGGGCGGAGCTGGTGGGCACCGGTCGCGATGCGGAACCGTTCAGATCCGCGTTTACGAGGGCGGCACGCGACCTACGCGATGTCGAGATTCCCCCCGAGGCCTGGGACGAGGTCGACGAACGTCTGCCCTCGCATCTACGCATCACCTTCAGGGTCTCGCAGACCACGAAAGGCCGCGAAGAGGTCGTCGAGGAGTCACGGGACTTGGTCCTGCTGCAGCGAAGCCTCGCGTTACGGACAGTCCAGGCGGTCCGTCGGGCCGTGACGACGCCGCCTGCCGCCGGTTCACGCAGGCCCACCCCCGGCACGCCCGGCCCGCGCCAGGCGTTGGCCCCCGCAGGATCTGGGGGCATCCATGAACGCGCCACCCTGACGTCGTGGCCCGAGGATCTCCCCGGAGGCGTCCTTCCGGTCACGGTGGAAAGCGACGTGGGCGGCGGCGTGATCGCCCGTGGGTATCCCACGATCGTCACCGAGTCCTCGACTGGCGGCACCACAGCCGCACTCAGGGTGCTCGCCGACGAGGCGCTCGCCCGCGCACGGCACGCGCACGGGGTCCGCACGCTGCTCCTCACGGAGTGCGCCCTGCCCGTCAAACGGGTCACGACGCGGTGGAAGGGAGCCGAGGCCCTCGCCCTCGCGTCGTCGCCCTACCGCAGCACGGAAGCCCTCGTTGAGGATCTCCAGCGGGCCGTCGTGACCGCGCTCACGACGCCAGGCACCTCCGGCGACCCAGACGCGTCCCTGATCCGCGACGCGGCCTCCTACGCGGCAGCACGCTCCCATGTGCGGGACCACCTGGAGGACGACGTCTTCACGATGGTGACCCGTGTGGTCGCGACGCTCAATGCGGCCAGGGAACTCGACGCCAAGGTCCGGTCGACCACGAGTCTCGCGCTGCTGGCCACGCTCACTGACGTCAGGGCCCTCGGGGAACGCCTCGCGGGTAGCGGCTTTGTCTCACGCACCCCAGCCGCGCGCCTCAAGGACCTGCCCAGGTACCTGCGTGCCGCGAGCCACCGCATCGACAAGGCTCAGGAACAACCGGCCCGCGACGCAGAACTCGCGTGGAGGGTCAGGGAGGTGGCCTCTGACGTCGACGCCCTACGCGCCTCGCTCGAAGTCGACAGGCTCGACCCCGCACGCGCGACCGAACTCGACAGCATCGGCTGGATGGTCGAGGAGTTCAGGGTGTCGCTGTTCGCACAGCAGCTTGGCACCGACGGACCCGTGAGCGAGAAACGAATCAGGTCCGCGCTGAGCGCTTTCGGAGGCTAGCGGCTTTCGCGCACTAGCGGGGCACCACGATCTTGAACGCGTCGTGGTGAGAGATTCCCTCGTCGAGGTAGGCGCCGCCAAAGGACGTGTAGCCCACCTTCTTGTAGAACGGGAGGGCCCTGTCCTGGGCGCTCAGTTCCACCCGCACTCGCCTGCCGCCGCCAAACTGTTCGAGCGCGCGCGCTTCCATCGCGGCCATCAATGCGCGACCAGCCCCAGTCTTACGCGCGCTCTCGCGCACCGAAAGGCGGCCGATGTGCGGATTCGCGGGATCCATGTTGCCGAACCCCACCGCGGGGCCGTGCGCCAAATCCGAATGCGGTGCCACGAGCCTTGCGGTTCCCAGAACGACATCGTCATCGTCATAGGCCAGGAAATGCATCGTCCTTGGGTCCACATCGATCGAGTCACGCTCGGCGTCGGGGCTTACGCCCTGCTCGTCGACGAAGACCTCGAACCGGACGGCTAGCGCCTCCGCAAGCTCGGCCTCCGTGGTGACGGGAATCACGCGCATGGAGGCTAGCCTCTCAACTTTGACAATGCCAGAGCAAGATCCTCGGGGTATTCGGTGGTGAACCGCACCTCGCCGTGTCGCGTGGGGTGCTCAAACGAGAGCTCCTTGGCGTGGAGCCATTGGCGCTTGAGGCCGAGCCGCTGTGCCATCACGGGGTCTCCGCCATACGTGACATCTCCTGCGAGCGGATGCTTGATGGCCGCCATGTGCACCCGGATCTGGTGAGTGCGCCCAGTCTCGAGGTGCACCTCGACCAAAGTCGCGCCGGGGAACATCTCAAGCACCTTGTAGTGGGTGATCGAGTCCCTTCCCCCTTCCACGACGGCGAACTTATAGTCCGCAGTGGGGTGGCGGCCGATGGGCGCGTCGATGGTGCCCTGGGTGGGCTCGACGTGGCCCTGCGCGACAGCGTGATACACCTTCTCGACGGTGCGTTCCTTGAACGCGTGCTTCAGGGCCGAGTAAGCGGGCGATGTCTTTGCCACCACCATCAGCCCAGATGTGCCCACGTCGAGTCGGTGGACGATGCCCTGGCGCTCGGCCGCTCCGACGGGGGCCAGGGTAATCCCGGCCGACGCGAGGGCTCCCGTGACGGTGGGCCCCTCCCAACCAGGCGAGGGGTGTGCTGCCACACCCACCGGCTTGTCGATCACGATGATGTCCTCGTCCTCGTATACGGACACGAGGCCGCCGGGGATCATGGGCTCGGGAAGCGCGGCGCGCTCGTTCGGGAGGTCAACGGAGAGGATTCCGTCTGCCAACAGGTCGGACTTGGCGAGGGTCTTCCCCTCGAGGCTCACCCCACCCGCCTCGATGACGTCGGCCGCTTTGGAACGGCTGAGACCAAGCATGCGCGCGAGAGCGACGTCGGCGCGCTGGCCCACGAGCGCGTCGGGAACCGGAAGATAGCGAGTGTCGCTCACAAGTACACGTCTTCGGCAGTGTCTCCGGGTGCAGGCGCCGGCGTCAGCGGCTTGAAACCAAAGATGCTCAACACCATAAAGGCCGCGGCGGAACCGACGATCGCAATATCCGCCACATTGCCGACGAATAAATCGCCGTACTTGATCATGTCAACCACATGTCCCCTGCCAAAGCCTGGTTCGCGAAAAAGCCTGTCGAGGAGATTGCCGAGCGCGCCACCAAGGGCGATGCCAAAGAGTGCCATCGACATCCAGGTGCGTGCGCGTCGGGCGTAGTAGACGATGCCCGCCGTGACCGCGAGGGCCACCATGGTGAGAACCCACGTGTAGCCCTCACCCAGCGAGAACGCTGCGCCGGAGTTGAAGACCAGCTGAAGCGAAATCACTCCGTCAAGGACCGGGTGGGGCACGCCTGGCGTCAACGAGTCGAGCGCCCACTGCTTGGTGAAGAGGTCAACAGCGACGACGAGAACCGCGGCCAGCCAAACGGCGGGCCGCACGGTCAACGGCGCTCCTCGCGCTGCTTGCAGATGACGCAGTGCTTCGCACGGGGGAACGCCTGGAGGCGAGCCTTGCCAACGCCCTTTCCGCACGTAATACAGGTGCCGAAGGTGTGGCTCTGGATACGCCTCAGCGCATCGACAGACTCCTCAAGCATCTCGCGAGTGTTGTTGACGATCGACATTTCCTGCTCGCGCTCGAGTGCCGTCGAACCAGCGTCTGCCTGGTCATCGCCGGAACCTTCGGACGTGTGGAGAAGATCATCGAGGTCGCTCTCATTGGCGCGGAACTCGATCACCAATCGTGCAACGTCCGCGTTAAGCGTCGCGACGATGTCGCGCAGCTCAGCAATCTTCCAGGGTTCGTCGCCCTCGCGCACGACTATTGCCTTGGCGTCGGACGCCTTCAGCTCGGCGGGGTCCACCTTCACGATGGGTACTTCAGTGCTCGTCATGAGGTCCTCACTTGGTCAACGGACTGAGAGTAGTCGCGCTCTCGGGCAAAGGCAACGCGCCGCGCCGGGACCGGAGTCCGTGGCGCGGCGCGATGCCTTGACGCATCTAGAAATTCCAGCGGGGTGCCTCTTCGTCCGGCGTTGACTCGTCGGAAGCGTTTGCGTCGTCATTCGCTTGAACGACGGGCTGCACCGGCGTGGGCGCGAACGGGTTCGCCTCCGCGAATGGCGACCCGAATGCCGGCTCAGCCTCTGCTGCCGCCGGGAAAGCCGGGAGAGCGTCTGGTACGGCGAACGTCGGGATCACGGGGGCCACCGAATCCTCCCCCGAAGAGTGGTACTCGCGGGGAGAGAACTCAGCAGGAGCGAAGGGCTCAGAAGCGTGAGACTCAGGGGTCTGAGACTCAGGCTCCGTGGGCGCCTCGGGGAACGACTCGGCCTCGAATGATTCCGGTGCAAGCTCCGTCATCGTCTCAGCAAAGGGTGCGGGCGCAGACTCCCCGGTCGGCACGGCGACTGCCTCGGCGTCGAATGCGCCAGCGGGGCCAGGTGCGGAGTTGTGCTCGAGGTCACCGAGGAGGTTCTCGAGGTAGTTGCGCAGGTGGCCTCGGTAATCGCGTTCGAACCGACGGAGGTCGTCGATGCGACGCTCAAGGTCGACACGCTCCGCGTCAACGGTCTGCAGACGCACCTGAGCATCCTTCTCGGCCTGCTCGACGATCGACTCGGCCTTGGCCTTGCCCTCGCCCACGATCGACTCGGCCTTGGCCTTGCCCTCGTCAATGATGCGCTCGCGTTCGGACTCGCCAGCCTGGACGTAGTCGTCGTGAAGCCGCTGGGCCATCGACAGCATCGTGGTAGCCGACGGGGGGTTCGGATCGGTGGCGGCGGCCAACAGGTCTGCCGACGAAGAAGTGGACGATGCCTGCGCCCCGTCTTCCGATACGGCAGCCGTGGGTGCCGCTGGCACGCCTCCGGCTTGGTACTGAGACAGGCGCGATTGCAGTTCGTCGCGCTCAGCTGTCAGCGCAGAAATCGAGTTCGCGACCTCATCGAGGAAGTCGTCCACCTCGTCCTGGTCAAAACCCTCGCGGTACTTCGTCTTTGAGAACGCCTTGTTCAGAACGTCTTCAGCAGTGAGTATTGCCATCCGTCATCCCTCCTCGCGTCAGGGGCCGCGCAGCGCGCGTGCCTCGTGTGCAGTGGTCACATCTTCCACTTTACGTATCGGCGGGGACTTAAGTTCCTCACGCACGACGTTTTCTAAGAAATCGAGTACTTCAGTACCAGAAGGAACTGGCGAAGCGCGTACACACCGAAAAAGACGATGAGGAACGCCACGTCAAAGCGAATCGAGCCGATGCTTATGGGAGGGATGACCTTCCGCAAGGGCTTGATCAGTGGATCCGTCACGGTGTAGACCGATTCGACCAACACAGCAGACACTCCAGCCGGACGCCAGTCGCGGGCGAAGGCGAAGATCCACGAAAGCGCGATCCTCGCCAACAACATCATCCACACGATCAGGAGAACGAAACTGGCAAGGTCGAGGGCGAAGGTCACCGGACTAGCGTAACCGAGGTCCCGCGGGACTTATCCCAGCCGGACCTCTCAACCGTTGAAAAACCCGTCACGTGCGGGTGCCTGCTCAGTGTCGACCGCGATTTCCACGTGGGCGGGCGACAGCAGGAAGACAGCCGTCGTCACGCGCTCGAGCGAGCCGTGGAGACCAAAGGCGAGCCCTGCGGAGAAGTCGACGAGACGCTTGGCGTCACCCTCGGCCATCTCGGTGAGGTTCATGATGACGGGAACGCCTTGGCGGAACGCTTCGCCGATCAGGCGGGCGTCGTTGTAGGTCCGGGGCTTGATGGTCTGGATGCGACGCAGGTCGCCCGGCTCGGAACTGCGGGGCCGGTGCTGGCGCACGGCGTCCGTGCGAGGCTTCGCCTCTCGGTGCTCACGGACCGCAGCGACGTCGTGCAAGTTCGTCACGGGAGCGAGCTCCTCGTCGGCGTAGTAGTCGTCGTAGTCATCCCGATCGGCGACATCGAAGCCGAAGTACTGCATCGCCTTACGCATGGCGCTCATTTTGATGCTCCGCTCTCACACTCGAATCTTGCTTCCACCAAGGTAAGCGAGCCGCACACCGGCTTCGATGACCGACACGCCGAGGTCTCACCGTTCGTGTTTGCGACCTTCGCATACGACGATGCCAGCCTGCCTACCCGTGACCTGGTCGCGACGGTAGGAGAACAGTGCGGGTTCCTCGAACGTGCAGAAGCGATGCCGCATCACGTTCCGAAAACCCAGCTCGACCAGCCGGCCCGACACGGCCCTGGGGAGGTCGAGCGAAGGACTCCCCCATCTGGTGGTGGCCATGGCTGTCGGGTGGAATGCGGCCGTTGTCGCTCGGATCTCACGTGATACCTCGTAGCACTGGCCGCATATCGAGGGCCCGATGCTCGCCGTAAGGCTCTCCTGAAAGTGCCAGCCCCCGCGCATGTCGACCAGCGCGGCCACCGCCGCGTCCACGACGCCTCGTCGGAGGCCCTCGCGGCCGATGTGCACGGCGGCCACCACTCCCGAAAGGCCGTCGTGAATGAGCAAGGGGACACAGTCCGCTGCCAGGGTGGCAAGCGCGAGGCCTGGGACATCGGTGATCAGGACGTCTGCCACAGGAGGTTCCCTGCCGTCGAGATACTCGCTACCCAGGACCGCAACGCGCACGCCGTGTTCAGGCTTCATGAACACCACCGGGGCGCCAGCCGTGTCACCGACCACCGTGCGGTTCACCGCGACAGCGGAGGGATCGTCTCCCACGTGGTCAGCCAGATTGAGCTCATTGAATGGAGCTGCGCTCACGCCCTGGTGGCGATCGGTGAAAAACGCCCTGACCGGAAGCCGGGCGTCCATGATTACTTGAGGAAGTCAGGCACGTCGAGCGCGTCGTCGTCCGACCACCGCGGAGGGACGGCGATGGCGTCGGTAAGGGGCTCGGGCTCCCGCGCGATCACCGGAACCACGTCGTCTTCGACGGGGGCGTCGACCGGCTCCAGAACGGCCGTGGATGGTGTGGGAGTCGCTCCGGGAACGACTCCGAGCGCACCGATGTGACGCCGGGTGGGAGGGGCGCCTCCATCAAAACCAGCCGCGATCACCGTAATGCGCAACTCGTCGCCGAGCGCGTCGTCGATCACCGTTCCGAAGATGATGTTGGCTTCGGGGTGGGCGGCCTCGCGCACCAAGCGCGCGGCGATCTCGACCTCCTTGATGCCAAGGTTCGAGCCGCCCGCGATGCTGAGCAGCACACCATGCGCACCCTCGATCGAGGCCTCGAGAAGCGGAGAGGAGATAGCACCCTCCGCGGCCGCGAGTGCCCTGTTGTCTCCACGCGCGCTCGAGACGCCCATCAGGGCAGTTCCTGCGCCCTTCATCACGGACTTCACATCGTTGAAGTCGACGTTGATAAGGCCGGGTGTGGTGATGAGGTCGGTGATGCCCTGCACGCCGCCCTGAAGCACCTGGTCCGCCGCGGCGAATGCTCCCAGGACCGACAGGCTCGCGTCCTCGATGTCGAGAAGCCTGTCGTTCGGGATGACGATGAGGGTGTCGACCTCTTCGCGAAGCCGCTCGATCCCCGAATCGGCCTGATCCGCCCTGCGGCGACCCTCGAAGCTAAAGGGACGGGTCACGACGCCCACGGTAAGAGCGCCAAGGCCACGCGCGATGCGCGCCACGACAGGGGCCCCACCGGTACCGGTGCCTCCACCCTCGCCCGCGGTCACGAAGACCATGTCTGCTCCACGCAGGGCCTCAGCGACCTCGTCCTCGTGGTCTTCGGCTGCCTGACGGCCCACTTCGGGATCCGCACCCGCACCGAGTCCGCGCGTCAATTCGCGACCGATGTCGAGCTTCACGTCGGCGTCCGACATGAGTAGCGCCTGAGCATCGGTGTTAATCGCGATGAACTCGGCGCCCTTGAGGCCTACCTCGATCATGCGATTGACGGCGTTTACTCCGCCGCCGCCAACTCCGACGACCTTGATCGCCGTGATGTAGTTCTGCGGTGCCGCCATGGGGTTTCCCTTCAACATTAACGTTCAACTTGAGGGTTATAGTTATGTCAAGTCGATCTGCGTAGACGGTACGTGGCGCGCGCCACGAACGGGTGGAAGTCGACGCGCGTGTCGCGCGAGGCGCCTATTCCGAAGCCTTGGTAATGGGCAACGTGGGCGCAGACACATCGATCACGGCCGCGCTCGCGGCGGGCTGCGACGCGAGCATGACAGTCAAGACCTGCGCCTTGAGCGCAGAGTCCTCCGAACTTCCCCACTCGACTCGGGGTCCATCCGTCAGGCTGAAGGACACCGTGTCCTCGGTCTGGGCTCCGATGCCACTCACCCTGCCCAAGAGGTCGGCAGGCAGGTTGCGAATCACCTCGAGCACGGCGGCAAGAATCCGCTCGTCGCCCACGGGCACCGTCACGAGGGGCAGGTCCGCGGGCGCCTCGTCGACCTCCCCCACGGGGATGGCCTCGGCGTCGAGCAGGTCGAAAACCTCGCCGTCAGGAATGGCAGCCACGGGGTGGCGTGAGACCAGAGTGACCCTCAGCCCGGAGGGCCAGACTCGTTCGACGGTCGCGTCGCGCACTCCCGTGAGGTCTCGCAGCTGATCCGCCACATGGACCACGTTGAGCAAGGCGAGCGACTCGCCCTCGTGCGACGCAAGCACCGCGGCCACGGCGGCAGCATCGATCTTGTCTTCGACGCCTGAGAGCTGAATCTTGGCCGGGTCGAGCGCAAATACCGGAGACATGAAGAATGCCCACAACAGCACCGCGATTCCCCCCGCGAGGGCACTCCAACGCCCCACGCGAGACAGCATGCGTCGCCGCTCGGTGCGCTTGCGTTCCGCCAGACGCTCACGCATACGCTGGCTGACGGTGTCGACTGGCGCGGGTACGGTCCCTGGCTTAGGCGCGGTCGCGGTCGAGGTCTTTGCGGTCGAGGTCTTTGCTGTCGCAGACCGCTGGCGCGCTGGCGCCGCAGGGCGCGCGCCTGCGCCGGCCGCGTCGGACTGCGTTCGCGCCGGACGCAATACCCGCCGCACCGCGTCGGTTCCCGGCTTGGCGGCCTTTGCCTGTTCGGGAGCCTTCCGCCGAGGACGCTGCGAGCCCTCGGACGGTTCCGACTTTTGTGCTGGCCCTGAGGCCCTTTCGGACCCCGACTTCTGTGCCGGCGCCGACGTCCGAGCGCGCGGCGGCGCGACGTGGGGAGGCCGACGCTCAGCCACTACGCGCCTCGAGGGCCGCCACGATCCACCCGGCAGCCTCGGTCACGGTTCCCGATCCGACCGTCATGACGGTGTCGCCAGGTCGTGCCGCTGCAGCCGCGATGCGTGCCGCGTCGGCGAGGTCGTCCGCGAGTACGAGCGTGCTGCCTGGGCGCGACGCGATCGCGTCGGCGATGAGCTGCGACGTGACCCCCTCGATCGGGTCCTCTCGGTCTCCATGCACGGGAGCGAGGACGATTGCCGCGTTGTCGATAGAGAGAGCCTTGCCGAAGTCGGCGCCGAGCGCCTGGGTGCGGCTGAAGAGCGCTGGTTGGAACAACACGACGAGCCTCTCGGCACCCGCCGAGCGCGCGGCCGCGAGTACCGCGGCGACCTCCGTGGGGTGGTGCGCGTAGTCGTCGATCACGCGGATGTCGTCGACCTCGCCCCGCAACTCGAATCGCCTGCCGGTGCCTGCAAAGGACGCGACGGCTGCTGCGGCGCGGCCCGGGTCCACTCCCAGTTCAACGGCCGCGGCCCACGCGGCTGCCGCGTTGAGCCGCTGGTGGTCGCCCGGAACGGGGACCACGAGCGGAGCAGTGAGGTCTCCCCACGTGACGGAGAGCTCGTCGACGCGAACGTCGGGCGCGGACAAGGCGGAACCCGAGTCAACCGCGCCGTACCGAATCACGCGAGAGCCTGCTGCCTCGGCGGCGTCGGCGACCCTTGCCGCTCCCGCGTCATCGACACACGCAATCACCACGGGAGACTTCGAGGCAAAGTCTACGAACGCGTGTTCAACGGCCTCGAATGAACCGTAAAAGTCGAGATGATCTGGCTCGACGTTGAGCAGGATAGCGATCGAGGTGTCATACGCGAGGAAGGAACCGTCCGACTCGTCGGCCTCGACCACCGCCTCCAGCGCAGTGCCGCCGTACCCGCCGGCGACCGCGCCCTCCACACCAAAAACCCTGGCGCCCACGGCATAGCTCGCGTCCACGCCACACGTATGCAGCACGTGCGCGACAAGCGCCGACGTGGTGGTCTTGCCGTGCGATCCCGCCACGGAGACGAGCCGCTTTCCCTCGAGCGCCCAGGCGAGGGCCTTCGACCGATGCCAGACGTCGATTCCCAGAGAGCGAGCTCGCGCGAGTTCCGGATTGGTCTCGCGGACCGCCGTGGAGATGACCACCACATCAACTCCGTCGACCATCGTCGCGTCGTGTCCTACCCGTACATCAACGCCGGCGGCCTCGAGCGCAGAAAAGTAGGCACTTCGCTTCTTGTCCGTGCCGGTGACATCGACGCCGCGTGCGGCGACGAGACGTGCGACCGCGGACATTCCAGATCCGCCCACACCGATGAAGTGAAACCTCATGACTCGACCACCCGTTCGATGATTTCGGCAAGGCGTGCCGCCCCGTCGACAATGCCGACGACCGAGGCCGCGCCCCTCGCCGTCTCCTGAGCCTTTCGATCAAGCACGAGCGGCTCTGTCGCCAATTCGAGCGACGTGGGATTCAGGTCCGCGTCGTGAACCAGCACGGCGGCACCTGCGGCGACCGCGGCCTTCGCGTTCAGCGCCTGTTCCCCGTTGCCGTGCGCGAGGGGCACATACACCGCGGGTATCCCCAGAGCCGACACCTCGCACACCATGCCTGCGCCCGCGCGGCACACGACCGCGTCTGCCGCGGCGAACGCGGTCTCCATGTCGTGGACGTACTCCTTGATGACATACATATCGCGGTACTTCGCGGCCAGGTTGCCCCGAGCGATCTCGGCCCCGCCTGACTTCCCGCGCCCCGTGAGGTGGAGCACGTGGATGCCGTGCTGGACCAGTCGCTCAATAGCGCCAGCTGTCGCCGCATTAAGGCTCGCGGCCCCAGTCGACCCACCCGTCACCAATAAAGTGGGCGCGTCGCTGTCCCACCCCCACGCGGCACGCGCATGCGCCTGCAGGTCCGCGCGTGTGCCCGGGTCCGCGAGGCGCTCCGCGAGATCGGTGATCGCCGACCGCATCGGCAGCCCCGTCACTATGGCTCCGTCAAGAGGAGTGTCAGCGAAGGTCACTGCGACGGCAGCAGCCCAGCGCGCTCCCAAGCGGTTCGCGATCCCAGGGGACGCGTTTCCCTCGTGGACCACGACCGGAACGTGCCTGCGTCGCGCCGCGAGGTACGCGGGGCTCGAGACGTAGCCGCCAAAGCCCACCACGACGTCGGCATCGATCGCGGCGATCGCGCGGGTGCCCGCCTTGATCGCGGCGTTGAGACGCGCGGGAAGCTTAAGCATGTCAACCGAAGGTCGCCTGGGAAGTGGAACCCTCGGCACAACATAGAAGTCGATCCCCGCGCGCTCCACAAGCTCCGCCTCGATGCCCTCCGCCGTGCCAAGGGCCGCGACGTCGTGTCCCCTGAGGAGGAGTTCCTCTGCGGTCGCGAGCAGCGGATTCGCGTGGCCGGCGGTGCCCCCGCCTGCGAGAAGGATCCTAGCCACGACGCCCCCTTGCGACGACGGCGACGTAGCGCCGCATCACCGAGGGTCGAGCCACGAACGCCTCCTTGGCGCCGGGTTCCGAGCGTGCGAATGCCATGAGTACACCGATAGCAGCCAGGGACATCACGAGCGAAGAACCTCCAGAAGAGACCAAGGGAAGCGGCACTCCCGTGACCGGCAGGAGGTCAAGGACAACCGCGATGTTGACGAAGGCCTGACCAATGATCCAGGCACCGATGGCCGCCCCCGCGACCTGCGCGAACGGATCCTTGTGGCGACGGACGATGCGGCTCACCGCAATCACCATCATGGCAAGAGCGACCAACACCAAAAGCGTGCCGATCAGACCAAACTCCTCCCCGATGATCGCGTAGATAAAGTCGTTGTCGGCCGCGGGCAGGTAGCCCCACTTCTCGCGGCTCATCCCCGGTCCGAGGCCCCACAGGCCTCCCGAGGCCAGCGCCCACGTACCGTGCGTCTGCTGGTAGCAGTCGTCGGTCGGGTCGCACGTCGAGGACGCCCAGGTCAGGATGCGATTGACTCGCGAGTCAGCGGCGAACACCAGCACCGTCGCCAACCCCGCGACCAGCACTCCCCCGGCCGCGAAGAAGCGGATCGGCAGTCCGGCTACCCAGAAGGCGCCCGCGACCACCAATCCCAGAATGATCGCCGTTCCCATGTCCTTGCCCGCGAGCACCAGGCCGATCACGACGAGTGACGCCACGCCGCCGGGAACCATGATCCGGTTGAGGGTGGTGAGTTCTTTTCTGAACTTCCCCAAGACCACGCCGAGGTAGAGCGCGAGACCGAGTTTCGCCATCTCGGAAGGCTGCACGGTGACGGGACCCACACGAAGCCAGTTGCGGTTACCACCCGAGGAGATTCCCGACGTCATCACGACGAGGAGCAGCACGATGGCTCCGTAGAACACGAACGGCGCGAGTCGCTTCCAGTTCGCGACCGAAAGCCGTGACCCAAAGATCATGGCGCCGACGCCGACCACGAGCGCGGCCACCTGGAGCAGGAAGAGCGCCCACGCGTTGCCGTTCTCTTGACGGATCGACGAGATCGACGAACTCGAAAGCACCACGGCAAGGCCAACCAGAAGCAAAATGGAGGTGGAGGCGACCAGCAGGTAGTAGCTGGCTGCGGGAGACGACCAGAGACTGCTGCGCCCTGAGCGCGACTGATCCGTCGTCACCTCATCTCCCTTCCAGCAACCTCACCCCCTGGGCAAAGGCCTCGCCTCGGTCCGCGTAATTGCGGAATTGATCCATCGATGCGCATGCGGGTGACAAGAGGACGGTGTCGCCCCGGTGTGCGAGCCCGCGCGCGGCGACGACGGCTTCACTCATCACAGTTTCACCCGGCGGGATGCGCTTCACGGGGACCTCTGCGGCGTGTTCGGCCAGGGCCGTCGCGAGAGGCTCCGCCTCCACCCCCATCAGGACCACCGCCCGGAGCTTTGTGCGCACTTCGGACACGAGCGAATCGAAGGACTGCCCCTTTGCAAGGCCGCCCGCGATCCACACGACGGACCGCTCCGCACGTCCGCCAAACGCCGCGAGCGCAGCATGAGCATTGGTGGCCTTCGAATCATCGACGTACGTCACGTCGTCGAGAGTGCGCACGAAGGCCGTGCGATGCAGATCGAGCGAAAAGGCGCGAAGCCCCGCGCCGACGGCCTCGGGAGAGACACCCACGGCCCGGGCTAACGCGGCCGCGCTGAGCGCGTTGCTGATCAGATATGGCGGGACGTCGCCCGCAACAAGATGCTTGAGATCGCTCACGTGGCCAAGCTCGACAGCCTGGCTCACACGCGAGTCACCGAAGGCCCTGTCGACAAGGATTCCGTCAACCACGCCAAGCTGAGAGATGGACGGCGCCCCGAGCGTGATCCCCACCGCTCGACAGCCCTCCCTCACGTCGGCGTCCTCCACCATGGTCTCGACCAAGCGATCTCGGGCGGGGTACACGGCGGCGATGCGATTGTGCCGGTAGACGCGGGCCTTATCGGCACGGTAGGCCTCGACCGATCCGTGCCAGTCCACGTGATCGGTATCCGCGTTGAGGCATACGGCCGCGGCCGGGGACAGCGTCGACGTGAAATGGAGTTGGAGGCTCGCGATTTCTACGGCTAGCAGATCGTGACCTCCGCGCGCGGCGTCGATCACGGGGACGCCCATGTTTCCGCATGCCTTGACGTCGATGCCCCCTGCGGCCGCGATCGCGCCGACCATCTGGGTCGTGGTCGTCTTGCCGTTCGTGCCCGTGACGAGCAACCACGGCGCATCGCTCGCGCGCACTCGCCAGGCGAACTCCATCTCGGACCAGATATCAAGCCCCGCGTCGAGGCAAGCCCGAATCGGCCCGCTGTGCGGGGCGAAACCTGCAGACGCCATCACGGCATCGAACTCACCGAGGTCGAGTCCATCGACCGTCATCACGTCTCCTGCGCCGTTCGCGTCCACCGTGACCGCCGTCGCGCCGATGTCAGCGAGGGCTCGCATAGTGGACGTGCCGCCCACGCCCATGCCCAGCACCAACAGGCGCTTGCCAGCGAGGTGTTCGCCCGCGTCGGGGACGTCGGGCGAGGTGGTGTGGGGCATCAGCTACCTGGCCCCAAGTTAACGACCCATTCAGCGTAGAACAGCCCCATTCCCAAGCCGGTGAACAGCATCGCGATGATCCAGAATCTAGTCACGATGGTGACCTCGCCCCAGCCCATAAGTTCGAAGTGGTGATGAAGGGGGGCCATCTTGAAGACCCGCTTGCCACCAGAGATCTTGAAGAAGCCGATCTGGATCACCGAGCTCATCACGATGACGACAAAGAGCCCGCCGATGATGCCGCCGAGGATCTCAGTGCGGCTCAAAATCGTGATGCCTGCGATCGCGCCGCCGAGTGCGAGCGAGCCGGTGTCGCCCATGAAGATCTTCGCTGGTGAGGTGTTCCACCACAGGAAGCCGAGGCACGCACCTGCGATCGCGGCGGCGAGGATCGCGAGATCGAGAGGGTCCCTCACCTGGTAACACGTGGCCGGATCCGTGTCGGCAAGACCACAGCTCTGGCCCGCCTGCCAGATACCCACCAGCACGTATGAGCCGAAGAAAATGAGGGAGGCACCCGTCGCGAGGCCGTCAAGGCCATCGGTCAGATTCACTGCGTTCGACCATGCGGTGATGAGGAAGTTGGACCACACCACGAAGAGGATGATCGCCACGGTCGGCCCCCAGATGGCGAGGTCGAGCGACGTGTCCCTCAGAAAGGAAACGGCCTTGGACGCGGGGTAGGTACCGCCGCCGTCAGGAAACTTCAACGCGAGCAAGGAAAACACGATCCCGACCGCTGCCTGCAGAAGAATCTTCCACCGCGCGTTCAGTCCGAGCGACCGCTCCCTCGTGATCTTGATGCCGTCGTCGAGAAAACCGATCGCGCCCATGCCCACCATCAGGCCGACCACCAGGATTGACGACACGTTCGGGGTGTGGCCGGTCAGCAGGTTTCCCACTGCCCAGCCCACGATGGCGGCGAGGATGATCACCACTCCACCCATCGTGGGCGTGCCGCGCTTGGTGTGATGCGACGCGGGGCCGTCCTGCCGGATGAACTGGCCGAACTGCTTGCGCGTCAGGTACCTAATCACCCACGGCGTGCCGAGCAGCGAAATGACGACGGCGATTGCTCCAGCGAGCACCACTGCTCTCATGAAATATCCCCGATCAGCTGGTCGGCCAACCGCCAGAGCCCGGTCCCGTGCGATCCCTTGACCAACACGGTGTCCCCTGCAGTGACGCGGCCCGCGAGCAACTTCCGAGCCTCGTCAATCGTAGCGACGAACGCGGCCTCGTCCCCCCAAGAGCCCTCGCGCACCGCCGAGATGAACGCGGGACGCGCGCCGGTACCCACCACCACCAGGTGGTTGATTCCCAGCCTGACGGCGTCCTCTCCCAAGAAGTCGTGCGCGGCGATCGAGGCCTCACCCATCTCAAGCATCTCGCCGATGACGGCCCAGGTCCGGCCGCCCTCGGCAACTCCCTTGAGGGCACGGAAGGCCGCCCGCATCGATTCGGGTGAGGCGTTGTAGGCATCGTCGAGAATCCGCACGCCGTCAGCTCGTTCGTGAAGCGCCATGCGGTGGGCACTCACGGGGACCGCGTCGCTCACGGCTGCGGCGGAATCTGCGACCGACATTCCGCATTCGAGTGCGACCGCGATGGCCGCGAGGGCATTCGACGCGTGGTGGTCCCCCACGAGCGACAGCGCGACATCCTGGCCGCGCACCGTGAATCGCGCCCGGCCCGCATCGGTGTGGCGTCCCGTGGCGGCAACGTCGGCATCACCAAATCCAAAGGTGACGGTACGCGGAGCCCTTCCCGCCATCGCTGCCACCAAGGCATCGTCGGCGTTGAGGATTCCCACGCCGCCGGGCACGACACCATCGAGCAGCGTCGCCTTCTCCTCGGCGAGAGCCGCCATCGAGCTATAGCCACCTGCATGGGCAGACCCCACCATGAGCACGACGGCGATGTCGAGGGGCCCAATCGCGGTCAAGTAGGCAAGGTCCCCCGGCGCGGAGGCCCCCATCTCGAGCACGAGATGCCGCGTCTCGAGTCCCGCCGACAGCACGGTGAGAGGCAGCCCAATCTCGTTGTTGTAGCTCCCTACGGGAGCGACCGAGTCCGGAAGCACCTGCGCGAGGATGTCCTTGGTCGACGTCTTGCCATTCGAACCGGTGATCCCGATGACGGTCAGCTCGCTCTCGCGACGCAGCGCCGCGAGGTACACCCGCGCGAGCGTGCCGAGCGCGGCCGTGACATCGTCGACCACGATGTGCGGCCCCTCGATGGTGCGCGACACCAAAGAAAGCGTCGCTCCCGCTGCGAACGCCCTATCGACATAGTCGTGGCCGTCCACCTGTTCGCCGACGAAGGCGAGGTAGAGCGACCCCTCAACCGCGTCCCTCGAGTCCTTAACCACGGAGGTCACGCTGGCGTCGACATCCGCCGCCAGGACGCCCCCCACCGCATTCGCGATCCATTGGGCGGTAAGCGGCCTCATGCGAGCCTCTCGCGCTCTGCCTGGACGCGCTCGTCGCAGATCCGTTCGTGAGCCTGCAGGTAGGCGTCGCGGTCGTTGTACCGGTAGAAGACACCTGCGATCTCTTGCGTGGGTTCGTGACCCTTGCCGGTGACGATCACGGTGTCCCCAGGGCCGCCGAGGCGGAGTCCGTATTCAACGGCGGCCACGCGCGGCTCGATCTCATGCACGTCGCGCAGGTCTGGTCGCACCTTCTCGATGCCCGCGCGAATGGCTGCACGCACGGCCGAGGGTTCCTCGGAACGCGGGTTCTCGTCCGTGAGCACGATGATGTCCGCGAGGTTGGCTGCGATCTCGCCCATCACGGGGCGCTTGCCTTGGTCACGGTCGCCGTCGGACCCAAAGATCAGGATGAGCTTGCCAGGCGTGATGGGTCGCACGCCCTGCAGCGCGAGCGTGAGGGCATCGGGAGTGTGGGCGTAGTCGACGATCGCGAGTGGGTCCACGTCGCTACGCTCGATCACGCGCTCCATGCGCCCTGGAACCTCGTGGGCGGTAGCCACGCCGCGAATGGCGGCGTCGAGGGGAATGCCGGCGGCGTGGGCGGCCACGATCGCGACCGCGGCATTCGAGACGTTGACCAGTCCTGGGAGCGGGCTCTGGGCCGCGTGGCGCACACCATCGGGCCCCACGAGCATGAACTGCGAGCCGACCCCGTCGAGTCCCACCTGGGCATCCTCGACGTTCCAGTCCCCGCGGGGCGATCCAGGGCGCGTCGATACCGTCTCAACCGGGATGAGGGCCTCGCGAGCGAGGCGCTGCGCGTACTCGTCGTCGATACAGATGACTCCCCTGCGCGAGCGACCGGGGGCGAAGAGCTTGGCCTTGTCGGCGAGGTAGCGATCCATCGTCTTATGAAAGTCGAGGTGGTCCCACTGGAGGTTGGTAAAGACCGCCACGGCGAAGTCGACACCCGCGATGCGGTCGAGTGCTGCGGCGTGCGAGCTCACCTCGGAGACGGCTGCAGTCACGCCCTCTTCGAGCATCCGGGCCAGGAAGCCATGCAGCACGGGCGCCTCGACGGTGGTGCGCGGAGACTCGATCGCTTCATCTCCGATCCGGAGCTCTACGGTGCCGAACACTCCCCTGTGCTCATGCACCTGCGCGAGCGCGTTATCGAGGAAGTAGCTCGTGGTGGTTTTGCCGTTGGTTCCGGTGATGCCCACGAACGCGAGCCGCGACGACGGGTGCCCGTAGACGGCGGCTGCGGCCTCGCCCATCACCATGCGGGTGTCGGAGGCAACCACGACGGGAACCGTGAGCCCAGCCGCGCGCACCAGGTCGCGACCTTGGACGTCGGTGAGGATCGCGACCGCGCCTGCGGCCACGGCATCGGCCGCAAATAGCGCACCGTGTTGAACCAGGCCCGCGAAGGCACCAAAGAGGTCGCCTGCTCGCACGTCACGCGAATCGACTGTCGCTCCCGTGACAGCAACGTCGTCGCCCTCGAGAGCCTGTGGGTCGAGTCCCGCTGCGTCCACAAGCGCTTTCAGCGCGACGGGTTCGACGCGCGCGGGGCGCAGCGTCATCGTCATGTCACTCCCAGGTGATCGGGTATTGCGTCAGCGTTCCCGTTGAGGGTGGCACGCGCAATGTCTGCAAGGCAAAGGTTGCCACGTCCTTGAACACCGGCGCGGCAACATCGCCGCCGTAGATCGAAGTCTGCGGGTCATAGAGGATCACCGAGACAACCACGCGGGGGTCATCGGCGGGCGCGATCCCGACGAACGAGGCGACGTAGCGGGTCATCTGCCCATTCTCGTCGGGCGCCTGGGCCGTGCCCGTCTTTCCCGCGACGAGGTAGCCGTCGATCGCCGCGGCCTGCCCCGTTCCTCCAGACTCGGTGACCTCGGCGAGCATGCTCATGAGCTCGCTCGCCGTCTGCTCGGACACCACCCTCACCGGCTCCGCGGACTCCTGCGCGGTGAATGTCCCGTCAGCGCTCTCAAAACCCTTGATGATCGTGGGCGTGATCTTGACGCCACCATTGGCGATGATCCCATAGACCTGCGCCGTCTGAAGCGCCGTCACGGAGACACCCTGACCGAAGGACGTCGCATATTTGGTGCGGCCGTCCCAGTCTTGCCACGGGTGCAAGATGCCAGGGGACTCCGAGACGAGGCCGATTCCGGTGCGCGTGCCGAGCCCAAAAGCACTCATGTAGTTATAGCGAGTCTCGTCGCTCATCTGTTCACCGATTTGTACGGTGCCCGTGTTCGATGACTTCACCAATACTCCGGTGAGCGTGAGCTTCTCGTCCTCGTGCTCGTGCGAGTCCCTGAAGGTCTGGTTGTTCTCCGTCGTGTACAGGTAGGGCGCGACATATTGCGAGGTGGGCGTTGCCACCCCCTCCTCGAGCGCGGCCGCCATCGTGATGATCTTGGCGGTCGAACCCGGCTCAAACACGTCCTCGACCGCGCCAGAACCGCGTTGACTCGCATCGGTGGCTCCGGGGTCCGCTGGGTCAACCGCACCGGAATCGGCCATCGCGAGCACCTCGCCGGTCGTTGAGTCGGTGACGACGATCGCCCCACCGGTCGCACCCGACTCGCTCACCGCCTCCGCGAGCCGCTCTTCGGCAAAGAACTGGATGTCTCGGTCCATCGTAAGCACCACGGTCTCGCCGGCGACCGCCTCCTCCTCGGAGTGGATTCCCGAGGGAATGACCGTGCCGTAGGCGCTGCGCTCGTACGTCTGTGAACCGGAGACGCCCTCGAGCTCATCCTGATAGGCCTGCTCGATGCCCCCGAGTCCCACATCGACCCCGCTGTCGGCGTTGCCGCCCATGAACCCCAGGATATTGCCCGCGGTGTCCCCGTTCGGGTACAGCCTTTGGGGCACGGACTCCCATCCGATGCCAGCGATACGCTCGGTCTTCACCAAGTCGAGGATCTCGGGGGTGAGGCTCTTGGCGAGGTAGACGAACGTCTTGTCTCCGACGAGGTCGGCGCCCAGTTCGGACTCGCTCATGCCGAGGATCGGGGCGAGAATCTTGGCGGCGTCCAATGGACCGCTCGCGACCACCGTGCCGGTTTCGGTGCGCGTCCATTCGGCCAACTGCTTCTGATTGACCCACAGGTCGTATCTTTCAACGGTGGTCGCCAGGACCACTCCGTTGCGGTCGAGGATGTCGGCACGCGTAGGCGTCACCTCGACGGTCACCAGGCGCTGAGAGAGGGCGGCCTCCGCAAGCGGCGCCGCACTCACGATCTGTACGTCGATCAGTCGCACCACGAAGAGCCCCACGAGGATAAGCGAGGCCACGGAGAGGAAGGTCTGCCGGCTTCCTGGTTCGCCGATGCGCGGCCCCATGGCGGCCGGGCGTCGCATTCCAGGGCGACGTTTTGCGTCTTGACTCCGAGCGGAAGGACGGCGCGACGTCGGGCCTTCGGAAGGACGTCGTGATGGGGAGCCTTCGGCCGGACGGCGCGATGTCGTCGCGTCGGCGGGGCGTTGACGCCTTTCCCCTGCTTCGACGCGGCGTACGCGTGGCGTGCCGGGCGCAGCTCTGCGTGGACGTGAGGGAGGGTCGGAGCGATCCATCACGCGCCACCCGCCTGAAGCACCGTGGCCGTGGACAGGGTGATGAAGCCGATATCGGGCGCAGGCACCATGCCGAGCGTCTGGGCCCGCGCTGCAAGCGCACCCGGAGCGGAGTTCGACTCAAGTTGCGTGAGGGCCGTCGCACGTTGCTGGTGAAGGTCGGCGATCTCAATCTTGAGGTCGCGCGCCTGATACGCGCCTTCGGCCATCGTGGTGTTCAAGGCGAGCACGGATCCGAGCGACACCAGCACGATCGCGACACAAAGCCACGCGAACGGCGCGAGCGTGCGCGCATGTTGCGGAGCGGCCACCGGCCGCAAGTATTCGCGCCGCGGGGTCGCGCGAACGGGAGCCGGATGGGTCAGCGGCGCCGGACTGCTCAGGGGTGAGGCACTCATGAAGTCCTCGACGTGGATCGCGTGCGCTCGACGGCGCGCAGGCGCACCGACTTGGACCGCGGGTTGAGCGCGGCCTCGTCCTCGGGTGCCTTCTCGGCGCCGCGCGTGAGCAGTTTGAGGTACGGCTGAGCCTCGAGTGGAACGACGGGCATTCCGGGAGGAGCCGACGTCTCGGTGCCCGCTGCGAACGCGTGCTTCACGATGCGGTCCTCGAGGGAGTGATAGCTCATCACCACGATGCGCCCACCCACATCGATCGAGTCGATCGCGGCGACCATGGCCGCCTCGAGTACTTCGAGTTCGCGGTTGACCGCAATGCGCAGCGCCTGGAACGTGCGCTTGGCCGGATTGCTGCCTGGCGTGCGCGTGGCGGCGGGGATGCAGGCCCGTACGAGGTCGACCAGCTGCTCCGAACGCTCGATCGGATCGGTCTCGCGCCTGCGCACGATCGACCTGGCAATCTTGCGCGCAAACCGCTCCTCGCCGTAGACGTGGAGGATCCTCGCGAGTTCGTCCTCAGTCTCGGTCGCAAGCAACGAGGCCGCGGTGACGGTGTCATCACGGTTCATGCGCATGTCGAGCGGTGCGTCCCGCGAATACGCGAAGCCACGGTCGTCCTCGTCGAGTTGCAGCGAACTCACACCAAGGTCGAAGAGGATCGCGTCTGCACGACGGGCACCGACGGTCGCGAGCGCTCCCGCGATCTCGTCATACGTGCCGTGAAAGGAACTAAAGCGCTCCCCTGCAACAGCCAGTCGTGAGGTCGCGAGCGCGATCGCGTCACGGTCCCTGTCGATGCCGATGACCCTGAGGTGCGGAAGCCGCGTGAGAAGAGCCTCGGTGTGGCCACCCATGCCGAGCGTCGCGTCGATGGCGACGGAGTCAGGCCGCGTGAGGGCAGGCGACAGCAACTCGACACACCGGTCGAGCATGACCGGCGTGTGCCGGCTCGCTGCCTCGCTCAACGACTTCTCCTTTTCGGTTGACGTGCCCCGGGGTCTCCCTCCGATCCTCTGCCGGGGGGAAGTCCGTCAGAGAAGCTCGGCTGGAGGCCTCGGGGCGCGTCGCTAGATGTCCCCTAGCAACGACTCCGCTGTTGCGGCATATGCGTCCTCGCCGTCGGCGAGGTAGTTCTCCCATGTGGCGGCATCCCACACCTCGATGCGAGACCCCATGCCCACCACCGCGACGTCCCTCGTGAGCGACGCGTACTCCCTCAGCGGCGACGCCAACAAGATCCGACCCTGCTTGTCAGGCACATCGTCTTGGGCGTGACCCAAGAAGTTGCGCATGTAGTCCCTGGCCTGCTTGTTCTCGAGCGGCGCACGGCGCAACCGTTCGTGAACTCGCATGAACTCGTCGACGGGAAAGAGGAACACGCAGCGGTCGAGACCACGCGTGGCCACGAGACCCTGCGCGAGTCGACCCCTGAACTTGGCGGGAAGGATCAGCCTTCCCTTGTCGTCGAGCTTGGGCGTGAAGGTGCCAAGAAAGACCCCTGTGGGTCCAAGGCCGTTCGTGAATTCATCCACGACGGCTCACCTCCTCGCGCCACGACTCGCCAGCGGGCCCCACTTTACTCCACAACTCTCCACAAATTGCGGCAACCTGTGAGAAATGGCACTGCTAGTCAACGTTCTTCCAGGTAGATATGCCATAAATTGAGTGGAGGGCGATTCTCGAACTCCAATCAATTAGGCTCGGGGGGAACCGCGAAGGAGCGTCAATGACTCAGCCCTTACCGACCGAGGCCGAACTAGCCGAGGTCGCCCTCGTCACGGGCCAGATCCGTCAGTCGATGACGACTGTCCTGTCGGGCCTTGACCCGGTCATCACGGCCGCTCTCGCCGTGGTGCTGGCCGAGGGACACCTCTTGATGGAGGACGTTCCCGGCGTAGGCAAGACGACGCTCGCAAGGGCGCTCGCGGCGAGTATCGACTGCACCGTCGGGCGGCTGCAGTTCACACCGGACCTCCTCCCCTCGGACGTGACGGGCGTGAGCATCTACCGATCGGACGACCATCGGTTCGAGTTCCGGCCCGGCCCCATCTTCGCGAACGTCGTCATCGCCGACGAGATCAACCGCGCCTCGCCCAAGACCCAGTCCGCACTGCTCGAGTCGATGCAGGAGCGCGCCGTCACCGTTGACGGCCACACGAGGCCCCTCCCGCGGCCTTTCATCGTCATCGCGACGCAGAATCCGATCGAGATGGAGGGAACCTACCCACTTCCCGAGGCACAGCGCGACCGATTCATGGCGCAGGTTTCCGTCGGCTATCCGTCCCCACGAGACGAGATGACGATGCTCGACAACCACGACGGCGCGGATCCCCTCATGATGATTCGCCCTGTCGCAGACGGCGACACGATTGACCGCCTCATCGGGGTCACCAAACGTATCTACTCCGCGCCCGCAATCAAGCAATACATCGTGGATATCGTGACCGCGACGCGCCAGGAGTCCGCGCTTCGACTCGGCGCCTCGCCACGTGCGGCGCTCCAGCTCTTGGCCGCGGCCAAGGCTCGCGCAGCGATGTCCGGACGGAACCACGTGCTGCCCGATGACGTCAAGGCTCTTGCACAGACCGTCCTGACTCACCGTCTCATCCCCAACACCGAGGCACGCCTCGCCGGGCACTCCGCGGCAAAGATCCTCGGAGAGATCATGGCCCGCACGGCAGTTCCCACCGAGGCGCGCGATATTGCAGCGAGGCGCGAGGCTGCGGTGAACATCGGCGTGCGCGTGACCTCGGCGTAGCGATGTCCACACGGGGGAAATCGACGACAGTTCTGACCTCACGAGGTATCGGGCTAGGCGTCTCCGGCGTCGTCGTGGGCGCGCTGGGGATGGGGCTGGCAGCACCGCCCCTGGTCTACATCGGCGTCGCGATGGTAAGCGTCGTCGTCGTGTCTGCGCTCTGGCTCATCTTTGCCGTCAACGGCTTCCTCACCCGCTTCCCCTTCGTACGGCGAGATGTGATCCCGCGGCCGCTGACCGTAGGGGTACCAGGGCGCGTCACCGTCTCCATCACGTCGGCGTCCTCGCGCGGGGCCCGCGGCACAATGCTGCGGGCACTCACCGAGGCGCTCGACATCCGCGAGCAGGCATCGGCCGAGCTCACGGGAGGCTTGGGAACCAAGGCGACGGTGAGCAGAACACCCGACGCACTATCGCTCACCTACGCGCTCTTGCCGTCACGACGGGGTCGCTGGCCCCTCGGCCCCGCACTCGTGCACTCGACGGAACCGCTCGGTGTGCTCTGGACGGACACCCCCGTGGGCGAGGCCGAAAGCATTCCGGTGTGGCCCGCCATCACCGATCTCTCGGCCACCGCAGGGGCCCTCATGGGCCACTCCGATCGCGTGGTTCTCGGAGCCCGCAGCCCCTCGCCAGACGACGCAGCGCTTCGCGAGTACCGCGAGGGCGATGACCTTCGCAGGGTGCACTGGCCCTCGAGCGCGCGCACGGGCACAATGCAGGTGCGATCCGACGAGCGGGCGGGGAGACGACCGGCGACGGTGCTTCTCGACACGCCCGTGGACGCAGACGAACTCGAATGGTCCATCACCGCGGCCGCATCGATCGCCGTGTCCGTGTTGGGCTCGGGCCACCCTGTCCGACTCCTGGGGGGAAACCTCGGCAGCACTCGGTCACGTCACCTCGACAGGCAGCATCCCGAGGAGGCCCGCGTCGACCTTCTCAACCAAACCATCGACATTGCGAGCCCAGCGTCGGCGGCCGCCGCGGCGGAGCAACTCCTGCGCGCAATCAGGCTCGCGGCCGACGACCTGGTGCAGGGCGAGGTGCTGGTGGGGGTATTCGACCCACTCGACTCGCCATGCCTCGACGCTCTCGCACCGCTCGGCCAGGCGGGCCACGCGTGGGCCATTGTGCGGGCTACGGGCGAGGACGACGACGCTGCCGATCGCTGCGCTGGCGCGCTGCGCCGCACGGGGTGGAGGGCCACGACCGCCACTCCTCGCGACGACCTCGCAGCGATCTGGACCACCCTCCTCACCGCCGGAGAGATCGAGTGAGCGGCCTCCTGAAGGCGACGCGAGCGCCCTGGTACGCGACGCCAGTGGTGGCGGTCGCAGTGTTGCTTGGGTTCAACGGCCTCGACTCGATGATCGTGTGGGGCCCATGGCTCACCACCGCCATCGCGCTCACCGCGTTCGTGACGGTCGCGATCTCGGTGACCAGGATGGTGTCACGGTCTCGCACGCTGCCCACCATGATCGGGTTCGTCGCCGCCGTCGTCGCCAGCGTCCCCGCGTTCGCGCGAGGCCCCGAGGGCCAGGTACGCTACCTGCCCACTCCCACGGGACTTCGCGAGCTGGTGGCAGCCGTCGGCGATGGTATCCATGACGCCGCGACCACAGTGCCCCCTGCGGAGATGACGAGGCCTCTGGTTGCTTTGGTCATGTGCGGCGCGTTGGCGATCTTCTTGCTCGCGGACCATCTTGCGGTGTCGTGGAGGGCCGCGGCGTTCTCTGGGCTCATCCTGTTGGCGCCCTGGATGCCAGCGATCGCGCTTCAGCA
>Ga0209724_1000175_pt1 | contig 71673 bp, 52 predicted proteins | sample grotaG_FD_184143 | JGI IMG/M metagenome (GOLD analysis project Ga0209724, IMG submission 184143) | Glacier valley bacterial and archeal communities from Borup Fiord, Nunavut, Canada, to study Microbial Dark Matter (Phase II) -... | ecosystem: Environmental > Aquatic > Freshwater > Ice > Glacier ...
GCTCGCTTGCCGCTGCGCCGTCACCAACGACACGAACCGCATCCACGGCTCTGCGGCTGGCTCGCTAGTTAGGCGTGGCCCGCTCGCTTGCCGCTGCGCCGTCACCAGCGACACGAACTGCTGCCAGGGGTCGCCGCTGCTAACTGCTCGCTCGCTGGGTTCGTCAGGCGGCTGGCCTTCAGTGGAGTACTCGGCGTTCAGTTGGGCTTCGGCTACTGCCGCCTCCACCTCAGCAGCCGCCTCCATTTGCTCAAGCTCTTGTTCAGCCGGGGATGATGCAGCGTCGTATTCGTCGCTGGCTTCGGCCCGCGTCTCCGCTTCAGCGGCTTGCGCCTCGCGGTCTAGCGTCTCATCCCCGGCTACTGTGAAAGGGTCGTTGGCCTGTTCTTCCTCATCTTCATACAACTCATCGAGGAAGCCTCGCTTTGGGGGCTGGACTGGTTGCGGTGGCAACGGCTCCACCTCATCATCCATCAGGTCATCAAGGAAGCCGCGCTTAGGTGCTTCCTCACCTGCCAGCTTGCCCGTATCGAGCTTGTCGGAGATGCTCTGCGCCCGACCCTCCTCGTAGCGGGTGGACTGGGCCAACCGTTCCAGCCAGTCAAGCTCCTCCATCTGCCCAGCGGGGAGGCCATCTTGGATAGCGGTCTCAGCGTCAGCCGCTGCTTGCAGAGCGATGGGTGACTGCTCTGGCAGGGCAGCGGCGGCAACCACCGGGGTAGTGGCAGTCGCCTGCGCCAGCCGTTGGAGGAAGACATCGCGGCTAGCGGGAGCAGCGGGCTGGTCCAGGGCAGGGGCGATCTCCGCTGCTACCTCCTCGCTCAGGCTAGCACTCACTGCGTCGCGCATCTGGTCGGTGGGAGTCTCCACGGCCACCGCGTCGGGGGGGGGAGGCGGCGCAACCACCACCGCAGCCAACACCGGCTCCACCACTTCGCCCTCCAGAATGTGCGAGGGGCGTGGCTTCTCATTGAGGGCAACCACTTCGCTCAAACCTTCGGGCAGATCGCTGCTGGCGGTCAGGTCGCTCAAGTCCCACTTGGGCATCTCCACTCCGCTCGCCTCCAGCGGCAGCATGGTCAGGTCAGCGGAGGCGCGCTCGTAAAGGCTGCGGGCGACAGTGCTATCCGGATCGAGGGCTTGCGCTCGGTGCATCAAAGCCAGCGCGTCGTCCTGGTGGCTGTCGCTGTACCAGACCTGTGCGAGGATCAGGTTGGCGCGCAGGTTATTTGGCACCTGCTGCAAGACAGCGTTGCAGATGCGGGCGGCCTCCTCACGCTGTCCATCGCGCCAGAGTACCTCGGCCAGGGAGATACGTACGTCCAGGCGGGGGTCGTTCTTGAGTACATCGTGGAACTCGGTGATCGCCTGCGGCAACAGCCCATCGCGGGCGTAGAGGTGGGCAAGCCCAGCGCGACTAACCCGCACCCGCGCCCCCTCAATGCCGAAGCGCAGGGTGTAGAGGCGCAGCAGTTCATCACGCAGTTCGCGGATGCCCGGCTCTAGCTCAAAGGCGCGTTCGAACTCGGCAATAGCCGCGTCAATGTCGCCCTTCTCCTCGTAGATGATCGCCCGGCCCACATGGGCAAGGACGTTGTGGGGGTCGGCCTGCAAGACGTAGGCGAACATCTTGCCCGCCGTCTCACTATCGCCCCGCTCAATGTACGCTTCACCCAGCAGGCGGAACGCTTCGATACAGCGGGGATAGTAGCGCAAGACATACTGGCACATAGCGATAGCACGTTCGCTATCGCCTTGTTCCAACACCTCTTTGGCCTTACCAACCGCTTCTTGTAGCTTGAACTTAGCCATGCGTGGCTCCCCCCGCGAAAGGCGGATGCGAGTGTTATGTCTAGCCACTATTATAGCGCAAGCGGGCCACTTACGCAATAGGGGAATATGTACCAGGCGGGGTAGATTGTCTTGCACCGCCGCCAGGAATACCCCATTATAGCACAAGGAGCGCGCTTTTGGCTGGTGCGACCCTCTAGGGCGGGCATTGTGCTGGCAGCCAACCAGCCAACTCGCTCCCGCTACAAGCTGCAACCATTATACCACTCGGCTGCAAACCAGCTAGCAGCCTGTGACTACAAGGTTGCAGAACCACCCTTGACAGCAAAAGCTACTTTGTGGCATACTGAAGGATGAGCAGGGAGTTGAGGAAGGGGAAGCTGGCCGATGACCCAACAGACCAAGCTGCTACGCCAACTCTGGCACAGCCAATCAGCCGAGGGCTACCGCTTCCGCGCTACGATCAAGGCTGACCCATACAGCCGCGACGTGGGCCACTCACTCTGGCTGCTGGTCAACCCCACCCTGGCGCAGAACCGCACCGTCCTCGCCTCGCATATGTGGGCCAAGCAAGACCAGAGCGGCAGTCACCCACCGCCAGTAGGGGCGAGCATCTGCTTTGATGCAGAGGTTAGCCCTTACATGAGGACGAACGGCATGGGCGGTTTCGGCCTGATCAACCTCCGCAACGTCGCGGTTGAGGCTCTGGCAGAGGTGCGCTTGAATGTGGAGGATCATGACATGAGCAGGAGCGAGATCGCAGCCAACCAATTCGCCTTGCCAGCAGCCCCTCTGGTGCTGGCTGCCATGGAGCGGCAGGCCGCCGCTGATCAAGCTGCCATGCTGGTAGCCAGCCGCCCAGAGCAGAGCATCGTTGCGGGCGCACAGCGGCGCAGCGAGAAGCTGAACCAGCGCATCCAGGTTAACGAGCGGCTGGCTAATCTCGCGCTGCTGGTCGAAGACGTTACCGAGCAGTTCCTACAAATCTGGCAGTATGCGCAGGCCACCGCCGCCGATCTGACCCAGATGCAGAAGGACATCACCGCTGACCCCGACCTGAGTGAGGAACGCCAGGATTTGCAGCAGTTGAGCAGCCGTCTGCAAGAGCTAGCGGCCACCTATTGGCGGTGGCAGCCACCCCAACCTACAGCGCATGAGCAGCCAGCAGCAGTAGTGCTAGCCATCACCCCGCCAGCACCACCATCCACGCCAGCCGCAGCCATGCAGCCTGAGCCTCCCACGCCAGCCGCAGCCGTGCAGCCTGAACTGCCCCCTGAGCCAGCCGCAGCCACGCAGCCTGAGCCACCAACGCCAGCCGTAGCCACGCAGCCTGAACTGCCCGCTGAGCCAGCCACGCTGCCGCTCAAACTAGCGACCATACTGCCAGCCGAGCCAGAAGTGCCACAGCCCGATCTTCGCCAGATGATCGCGGACGCTATGGCGAAGGCGCACCCGGTGGCTATCGCTATCGAGGCTGCCTTTGCCGCCCCCGCTCTACCACGCATCAGCTTCAAGCGACCACTTGCAGGGGCAGTGATCAGGCCGTACAACCCGGCTCCTCCCGGCCCACCCTTGCCAGCCGCCACCGAGCAAGTACAGACCGAGGAGCAAACCGAGGCGGAGGAGCAGGGTAGAACAGCCAGCCCGCTGCCCGCCGTTCGGGCGAAGGACTTGCGGGTGCAGCGCAACCAGATCGTGGATAGCGTCTGGCATCTGGTGCAGCGCAAGCAGCCGCCACACGGCCACCACGCCCCCTACGCCCTTGCCGAGATCAAGGATGGGCAGCGGCGCGACACCGACCACCTCAAGCTACTCGGCCTCAAGGCGATCATCGCCCTGCTAGACCAGCGGCCTACGCGCAAGGAACTGGGCAACCGCTACCTCGGCTACGACCTGCCCAGAGAGTGGTCGATCAGCTATCTTGACCAGAAGAAGTTGTCGCAGGAGGATGAGCGCGTGCGCGAGGAGATCGTTGACGAGATCAAAGCAAGTATGGCGGCGGTGGAATAGATTACTGGCTAGTGAAGGGATGGTTGTATGGATAAGCGACGACGGCAACGGCTCACCTGCTTCCTCAGTTTGCTGGCTCTGCTCACCCTCGGCTGGCCCCAGACTGGTCGGGCCGACGACCAGCCACTCTGCTTCGCGCAGACGCAGCAGTGTCTACTTGATGCTACCCTGCGCGACTACTGGCTCAAGAATGGGGGCTTGCCCGTCTTCGGCTACCCCACCACCCACGCCCGTGGACGCACCAGCCCGCAGGGTAGCTACCTCCTTAGCCAGTGGTTTGAGCGCAATCGCCTCGAACTACACCCAGAGAACGCTGCTCCCTACAATGTGCTACTCGGTCGCCTGGGTGACGAGGTGTTGCGGTTGGCAGGGCGCGACCCGGCCAGCTTGCCGAAGGGCAGCTCCACCGCCGATCACTACTACCCTGCTGTCGGCCACGCGATTGCCCCCCAGTTCTGGGACTATTGGCACAGCCACGGCCTCGATCTCGGCGACGCGGGCATCAGCGAACGTGAGAGTCTCGCCCTCTTTGGCTACCCGATCAGTGAGGCGACGATGGAGCGCGCCAGCACCGGCGAGTCGCTGCTGACCCAGTGGTTTGAGCGGGCGCGCTTTGAGTACCACCCCAACAACCCCGACTCTAGCAAGGTGGAGCTTGGTCTGTTGGGCAATGAGATACAGCCCACCTCACCTCAACGTGCGCTAACCCAGGCCAACCGCTATCGCACCGTCCTCGGCCTGCCACCGCTTGAGTTGCACCCCGCGGTTGTGGCTGCCGCCCAGCACCACGCCGACTACTTCCTGCTCAACTATCGCAACCAGGCGGCCCAGGAGTTCGGCGCACATGGTGAGGTCGCGGGGCAGGGGGGCTTCACCGGCAAGTGGCCCTCCGACCGCATCAAGGTGACTGGCTATCCCTACTTTGGTGGGGCTGAGGTGATGGCCTTCACTGGCGACCCAGCAGACAGCGTAGACCAGTGGATGGCGACCATCTACCACCGCCTGATCCTGATCGACCCCAACGCCCGCTACACTGGCTATGGCTACGGTTCGCGCTATGACAGCGACAAGCAGCAGCAAGTAGCGGTGGACGTGATGGACTTCGGTGGCATCCCCGACAATCCACAGACGGCGGTCAAGCCCTACCCACTGGCTTACCCCGCCGATGGGCAGAGCAGCATCCCCACCTACTGGGACGGGGGCGAGGCCCCAGACCCACTGCCAGCCGGGGCCAGCCGCCCGGTCGGCTACCCCTTCACCTTGCAAGGGGTTAATGGCAGCCTGCGGGTAGATTACGCCCAGCTACGCGACGCTACGGGCCAGCCGGTGACGGTTCATCTCAGCCCAGCGGACTGCAAGGGTTCTTGCTACGCTCTGATCGCGGTCAACCCCTTGCGAGCGAATAGCAGCTACAGCGTGCAGGTGCGCGGTGCAATCGCCGATCTGCCATTTGACCGCACCTGGCGATTCAGCACTGGCGACTACAAGCTACCGCCGCGCTAGTTGCTGTCTCACCTGGTAGCCCACTGCATCCAGCCAGCCACGTCGTTGCCGATCACGCCGTTGGCTGGCTGCGCGCCCTGGTTCGCCTGCCCCCCGCCGAGATGAGCAGTTATAAGCTGGTGAATAGTTTACCTGACCGCCAGTTTGTGCTATAATCCCTTCTACAACGCGCTTAGACGAATGCCTACCCCAGTTGCGTACCCATTGTGGTTGGGCGCAGACGCATTGAGCGGGGCGGGTTCAGTGCCGCCCCCGCGAAGCCGCCTACTGGCTGGTCAGGGGCGGTATTGAGTGGCCCGTGATTGGCAGAGATAGAGAGAGGAAAAGGCCGAATGAGCAGTAAGCAGTTCAAGATTGGTGCCGCCCTGGTCGTGGCGATCCTGCTGGTGACAGCGGTGGGCTTCGCGGGTGGTTGGTTCAACGCTGGCAGCAAGACAACAACTACCCCCACAGTGGCCCAAACTAGCAGCAAGGCTGCTGACCTCGACAAAGTGGTTGACCCTGACAAAGCGGTTGACCCTGACAAGGCTGCCGTCCCTGCCGCCCAAGTCACCCGCGAAGAAGGGATGACTGAGGCCATAGCCAACCTTCCTGCCGACGAGCTTACTCGTGAAGCGGGCATGAGCGAGCAGGAGCGCGAGAAGGAGGCTAGCCTCAAGGCGCAGGGCATGAGCGAGGGGCAGATGGAAGCCGCCGAGGAGTACGAGATGCTCCACGAGATGGAGGGCTACTGGCAGGATCGCCTGCGCTACCCCACCGGCAACTTCCAGACCGACTGGGTAGTACAGGCCGCCCGTCAGGATAGCTTGATTGAGCGGGCGGTGCCTGCGGGCAAGGTCGTCTACAACAAGGCGAATAGCAGTTCGCCGCTCAGCCTCGACCCCAACGCCTTCACCTCACTCGGCCCCAAACCGCTACAATCCAATGGCTGCTCTGGCTGCTACAGCTATGGCAAGGTCAGTGGGCGGGTCAACAGCATCGCAATTGACCCGATAGACCCCACTACCGCCTACATCGCGGCGGTTGGCGGCGGTATCTGGAAGACGAGCAACTGCTGCGCGATCACCACCACCTGGACTGCCAGCACCGACGATCCGCTGATCACCAGCCTCGCGGTGGATGACGTGACGATTGACCCGAACAACCACAACGTGGTCTATGCTGGCACTGGCGACCTCAACTTCGGCTCCTTCTCGATGGGGACGGCGGGCGTACTCAAGAGCGGCAATGCGGGGGCTAGCTGGTCGTTGATGGGTACCAGCGTCTTCACCGCCACCTACCCACTGCCAGCGGGCGTGTTCCCGCAGTATAATGCGATTGGCAAGGTGCGGGTTGACCCACGTAACAGCAACAACGTGGTGGCTGGCACCAAGAACGGGGTCTACTTCTCTTACGACACGGGTAACAGTTGGGCTGGCCCCTGCTACACCAACAACTTCTCCACCCAACGGCAGGACAGCACCGGCCTGATCCTCAGCAACAATGGCAGCAGCACCGACATCTACGTGGCGGTTGGCGCACGCGGCTTCAGCACTACCGTGCAGGTCAACCTGGCAGAGAACGGCGCGAACGGCATCTACAAGGCGACTATGCCCAGCAGCGGTTGCCCCACCAACTGGTCGCTCAGCAGCACCGCCAGCAATGGTTGGCCCGCTGGCACTGGCACTGGCACGCCAGTCTACCAGGGTGGCGACGTACTGGGCCGCATTGACCTGGCGATAGCCCCCAGCAACTCCCAGGTGATCTACGCCCAGGTGCAGGCGATCCAGCCGATCAACGGCCAGCAGCAAGGCGGTCAACTAGGCGTGTGGCGCACCACCGACGGCGGGGCAACCTGGACGCAACGCTCCGATGTGACCGGGCTGACTGGTTGCGCGGGTGACTACAGGCAGAACTGGTACGACCAGGGCATGGCGGTTGACCCCAACAACCCCAATGTGGTCTACCTCGACACCTTCGACATCTTCAAGTCCACCGACGGCGGCACCACCTTCGTTGACCTCACCTGCGGCTATGCTGGTGGTAATACAGTCCACGTTGACCAGCACGCCCTTGCCTTCGTCCCCGGTTCGTCCAGCACGCTGCTCGCGGGCAACGACGGCGGCATCTACGTGACCAACAACGCTGACGCTGCCAATCCCGCCTTCAGCCAACTGAATGAGACGATAAACGCTATTGAGTTCTACTCTGGCGATATCACGGGCAACTTTGCCACCTCTGCCAACCCTGGTATTAACGCAGGCGCACAGGACAACGGTTCTTCCACCTACGTCTGGACGGGCCAAATCCAGGGGCCAGCCCAGTGGCAACTGCGAGTCGGCGGTGACGGCTTCTATGCCCGCATCGAGCCGGTGCTGGGGCAACGCTGGTACCAGGGCGGCAACGATGGCAACCTGAACCGCTCCAACAACGGTCCGGCGGGGCCATATAGTAGTGTCAGCGGTGGCTGGTTGAGTGAACGCCGGAGCTTCGTTCTCCCCTACGAAATCTACAAGTACGACTGCCCAGCCAGCGGCTGCACCCACATGGTGGCGGCCAGCTATCGGGTGTGGGAGACGATCTTCGGAGCCGTCCCGGCCAGCAGTTGGTACGCCAACAGCCCCGACCTGACCAAAGGCACCCTGGCCGACCGCTCGTTCATCAACCAACTCAGCTACGCGGTTAGCATCTCGACCACGGGCATTGCTGGCACCAACGACGGCAACGTGTGGTATGGCTTCGGTCTCGGTCAGGGGACGGCCAATTCTGCCAACTGGGTCAACGTCACCGACGGCAACAGCACGCTGCCCAACCGCCCGATCCTCGACGTTGCTACCGACCCGCTCACCCCGACCATCGGCTATGCGGCTATCGGCGGCTTCAGCCAGAACACCCCTGGCACACCAGGCCACCTGTTCCAGGTTACTTGCACGGCAAGCTGCGCCACCTTCACCTGGGTGGACAAGAGCGGCAACCTGCCAAACATCCCGGCAGACAGCGTGATCGCCAACCCCAACTTCCGCCAGCAGGTCTTCGTTGGCACTGACTGGGGCCTCTACTACACCAACAACATTGACGCAGCTACCCCCACCTGGCTCCGCTTCAACGCGGGCCTGCCCAATGTGATGATCTGGGACATGGCGATTGACCGCGGCTTCACCACCCTCGCCCTGTTCACCCGCGGGCGTGGTGCCTATGCCTGGCCGCTACCCAGTGGCGCGATCAACCTGACCCCGGTGCCAACCGTCACCAGCGGCCCGACTTCCACCCCGCTCCCCACCCTGACCGCAGGCAGCACTGTGACGGCGACCGCTACAGGCCCAGCACCCAGTGCCACCCCGACTGGCCCGGCACCTAGTGCCACTGCGACCCCAACCAGCACAGTAGTGGTTAGCCCAACCAGCACAGTAGTGGTTAGCCCGACCAGCACAGTAGTGGTTAGCCCGACCGCCAGCAGCACCCTGACTGGCACGACTGGCACGCCAACGGCGACTGCCACCGCCTGCTCGATCAGCTTCAGCGACGTGCCAACCAGCAACCTGTTCTACGGAGACATCCAGTTCCTGGCCTGCCGCAACATCGTCAATGGCGCAAACGGCTTGTTCCGGCCCAGTGCTAACACCTTGCGAGGTGAGTTCGCCAAGATCGCCGTCCTCGGCTTCGGCATTGCCGCCTTCACCCCGACCAGCCCGACCTTCGTGGACGTAGCTGCCAATAGCATCTTCTACAGTTACATCGAAGCTGCCGCTCATGCTGGGGTCGTCAACGGCCTGACCGCCAGCCAGTGCGCGGCCCTCGGTGCGCCCGGCACCTGCTACGGCCCCAACGTCAGCATCAGCAGAGCGCAGGTGGCGGTGATCGTCCAGCGGGCGAAGGGCTACAGCCTCTTTACCCCGACCATTGCTACCTTCAGCGACGTGCCAGCGGGCAGCTTCGGCTACTCAGCGATTGAGACGCTGGCCCACAACAACATCATCAGCGGCGCAGCTTGCGGCACCAGCCTCTGCTTCCGCCCCAACGACAACATCAAGCGCGGCGAGTTGAGCAAGGTTGTGCGCCGCGCCATCGAAACCGCCCCGTAGGCCAGACAGTCAGCTTAGCTAGTGAAGCCCCCGCTCTTACCAGAGATGGGGGCTTCTCTTTGAGGGCAGGCAACCTGCCAGCATTTTCGCTCCAATCCGCTGCCTGCTGCAACCTGCCACAGCCACGGCCACCAGCCCCATAGCAAAAGGTGATATAATCTAGGGTAGGGATATAAGCCAGCCAGATGCAACCGCACGGTTCGCCAGTACGTTACATTAGCAGGCGCACCCTCAAGCACCAGAGGTTTGTAGAGAAAGGGATTATTATGCAAGAACAACGATTGCGGTGGGCTGGGCTGCTGATCATCAGCATGATGCTGGTTGGTACGCTCGGTTGGGCGCAGGGAACAGCGGCGCAGGAGAATAGCGTCACCTTCCCACAGACCGGCAAGACGCTACGGGGCGGCTTCCTCAGCTACTGGCAGACCCATGGTGGCCTCGCCCAGCAGGGCTACCCGATCACCGACGAGTTCCCAGAGCAGAACCTGACCAACGGCCAGACCTACACCACCCAGTATTTCGAGCGGTCACGCTTCGAGTTCCACCCAGAGAACCAGGACCCCAACCGGGTGCTGCTCGGCTTGCTGGGCAAGGAGAGCTACCAGGCCCGCTACGCTAACGGCGTAGTCAACCCCAGCCCGCCGGTCGTCCCTGGCGGCGGTAGCCTCGCCTTCCCGCAGACCGGCCACAGCGTCACCGGCCTGTTCCTCAGCTACTGGCAGACGCGGGGCGGCCTGGCGCAGCAAGGCTACCCGATCACCGATGCGTTCTTCGAGGTCAGCCAGACTAATGGCAACACCTACCTCACCCAATACTTTGAGCGCGCCCGCTTCGAGTACCACCCAGAGCAGGCCAGCACTGGCTCCCGCGTGCTGCTTGGCTTGCTGGGCAACGAGGCTTACCAGCGGCGCAGGGGCGGCGGCAATCCGACCCTGACTGCTACGCCGCAGCCCGGCCCGACCAACACCGCAACCACTCAGCGGATCACCCAGGTGACAGCCCAGGGTAGCATTGGTGGTGGCTCTACCCGCTCGGTCTCGGCAGTATGCCCTGGCAACAGCCTGGTGCTAGGCGGCGGCTGGGATGCTGGCGGCATCGTCGAAATCTACGCTAGCCTGAAGCAGGAGAATAGCTGGCGGGTCTCGGCCCGCAATATCGGCAGCGGCGGCGACCAGGTGACTGCCTACGCCTACTGCTTGAGCGGCACCAGCGGTAGTGTCAGCCAGGAGGAGGCAGGCAGCAACGTGGCGAGCGGAGCGACGGGGCGGGCCTTCGTCGGCTGCGGCAATGGCGTGTTGACTGGCGGTGGCTTCAGCAAAGACCTTGGCATCAACGTCAACCAGGCTGGCCCAGCACGGGACGGCTGGTTGGTCTCTGGCCGCAACAACCAGAGCGGTAGCCTCAAACTGACTGGCTATGCCATCTGCCTGAGCGGGGTCGCCAACCTGAACGTCAACCTGGTTGACGAGCAGATCAGCATCGGAGGGCGCGGCAACAGTGGCACCACTGCCCGCTGCCCCGATGGTAGCAGTATTAGTGGAGGCGGCTTTGACACCGACCTGGGGGTGAACATCTACGCCAGTCGTGGCGAGGGCAACGGCTGGCGCACCGCCGGGGTCAACACCACCAGCGGCAGCGTTGAACTCAATACCCATGCCTTCTGCGTCAAGCTACCGTAGCTAGCGAGCCTGCCCACAAGCTACACAGCCGCCCGCCCCTGCCGCAAGGTTGAGGGTGGGCGGCCTCTTTGCCCGCTAACAGGCCAGCTTGCGGCATCGCAATGTAAAGAAGTTAACTTGCCAATGCGAAACCTAAAGGCTCCCTTGTTCGTCTAATAGGAGGGGCAAACAAAACTGCCCTAAATTACAAAGCAGATGGTAAAAACATGAACTGGTTTGACTTCACGATCATCTTCGGCGCACTCGTCTCCACCCTGGCGGGCATCTACTGGGGCTTCATTCGGCAGGCGATCACCCTGGCCGGGCTGGTCCTGGCGATCTGGCTGGCGGCGCACTTCAACACCCAGGTCGCAGGTATCTTCTTCTTTGTTAGCGATGAGCAAGGGCGCAAGGTAGCCGCCTTCCTGCTGATCCTGATCGGGGTCAGCGGCCTGATCGGGGTGGCGGCCAGTGTCGCACACACCACCGTTGGCCTCCTGTTCCTCGGCCTGTTCGATCACATCGCCGGTTCACTACTTGGCTTCGTCCAGTTCCTGGTGCTGATTACGGCGGTGATCATCGGCGGCACCATCTTCCAGGTTCCCTGGTTGAGCGAGGCGGTCAGCCACTCACTGATCGCGGGCTGGATTACACAACCACTCGGCTTCGTGGCGGGCCTGTTCCCCCCAGAGTTGGGTGGCCTCTGGCAGCAGTTCCGCTCCTAAGCGGCCAGCCCCAGCTACCAGTACGGGCATAAGGTCAGTGGGCGGCTGCGTCCGCTGTGGGCTTGAACATCATTATGTCTCCTTTGTAGGGGCGGAAGCCAACGCTCTCGTAAAGCGGCATTGCCTGGGCGTTCTTGCCCTCCACGCCAAGCTCCACTACGTCCACCGACTGGCGCAGGTATTGCACCCCCGTGAGCAGCAGAGCGCGGCCCAGCCCCTTGCTTTGATGGGCTGGCACAACCCCCAAGTCCTCGATCCAGCCAACGCGCATCCCCCGCCGCTCGATCTCGGCGGGGTTGATCACAGTGTAGCACACCCCTACTACCTCCTCAGCGTGAGAGGCGAAGAACACCCCTTGCGGGTTGAAGGTCGGCCCTTCACTCAGGTAGACGATCTCTGCCAGCAGCACGTCCTCGTGCCAGTGGTGCTGGGCAAAGGCGGCGTTGACCGTGCGCCAGTAAGTCTCCACGTCCTGTCCCGACACGAAGGTGCGGATCGTGTAGCCAGCAGGGATACGCGGTTTGGCTAGTGCCACTTCGGCGGCTAGCCGCATCTCCCAGCCATAGCGGTCGAACTGGAAGCCGTGCTTCTGGTAGAACTCGACCGCCAGCGTCGCCCGCTGATCGGGTGAGGTGCGCCACACCTTTGCGTCAACAACAAAGCGACTGAGCCGCTCGTACAGCGTGCTAGCCACCCCCTGGTTGCGGTAGGCGGGCAGCACGTGCAGGCGCAGCCAGGCTGCCTCACCACCATAAGCCAAGCCGTAGCCGACCATCTTCTCCTCGCTGCCATCCTCATTGTAGCGCAAGGCTAGCAGGCGGGTAGCAGTCGCCCGATCAGGGTTGTGCCAGACTCGTGTCCACTCCTCAACTGTGGTACTCATCTCCATCGGCTCAAGCCTGTCAAGCTCGTTGTAGAAGGCGACAAGGGTAGGGATGTCGCGCTCCTCCATCTCGCGGATCATGTAATCCAGCGTGGTCATCTTCATCACTCCCCATCTTCTTCCTCATGTTCACCCAGCCGTTGTGCTGCTGGAAGCCCACCCCAGTGTACAGCGGTAGGGCGCGCTCGTTCTTGCCCTCTACGCCAAGCTCCACCACGTCGCACTCTTGCCGCAGGTAGGCTATGCCAGTGAGTAGTAGGGAGCGGCCCAGCCCAGCCCGACGGTGATTGGGCATTACGCCGAGGTGTTCGATCCAGCCGATCTTTGCACCACGCCGCTGCCACTCCTCGCGGTTGATCGCCGACCAGCAGTAGCCCGCAACCTCGCCAGCCCCATCGGAGGCGAAGAACAAGCCTTCTGGCTGAAACCAGGATAGCTCAACCGTGTGCTGCATCTCCTCGGTGGTGCGCGGGGTGCTGCCGAAGTGGTCAGCGAAGGTCTCGTTACGTACCAGGCGGAATAGTTCCAAATCTTGGGCTGGCTGGTAAGTTCGGACGGTGTAGCCTGCTGGCAGGGTTGCTGGATCGACGGCTACGCCCGCTGGCAAGCGCATCTGCCAGAAGTAGCGGTCGAAGGTGAAGCCCCGCCGCTCAAGGAACTGCTGCTTCAGCTTGTGCGCTGTGTTGCCGCCCATGTAGATGGCGGTGCAATTGCTGGCTCCCGCAATCTGCACAACCATGTCGTAGAGGTAGCTGCCTACGCCCTTGTTGCGGTAGTCAGGGTGAATCTGAAGGTTAGTCCAGGCGATCCTCTCGCCCGGCTTCTCCTGTGGCTCAAACTCCAAATCACCGATCAACTCGCCCTCGCTGCCGTCGGGGGCGATGGCATGAACGAGCAACCAGGTATTCTTCTCGCGGCGCGGGGCTGCCCACCACTCCTCCAACTGGCTGAGGCTGCTGGTCGTGGTTTCACCATCCATACCTGGTTCGCGGGTGGTCAGCAGGTTGTAGAAATCGTTGACCGCGGTCAAGTCGCGCTCCGCAGCAGGGCGGATCGTGTAGCTGAAGTGAGCGGTGTCCACTCGCTGGCTAGCAGTCACGTTGCTAGCAGTCATTAGTTAGCCTCCTTAAAGTTCTTGATCATCGCCAGGGTAGTTTCGTGTTGCTGAAAGCCGATGCTCTCGTAGAGCCGCACAGCAGTGGCGTTCTCGCCGTCCACGTGGAGGTCGATCGCGGAGCAACCGCGCTGGCGCAAGTAGTGGCAACCTGCCAACAGCAGGGCGCGGCCCAGGCCAACCCGGCGGTGGGCTGCCAGCACACCCAGGTTGGCAATCATGCCGTCGCCGCCCAGCGCAGGGTTATCTTCGTTGGTGAAGATTAGGGTTTCACAATAACCAACCGCTACCCCCTCCTGCTCAGCAAAGAAGAACCCAGCCATCTCGTGGGTGGGATCGTTGAGCATCTGCTCAATCTCGGCGGCAGAGAGGGTATGCTGCCCAAAGCCGCTGGCGAACACCTCGCTGTCAAGCCGCTGCCACAGGGCCTCATCCTGCCCGCGCACGTAGGTACGGAGTGTGTAGCCGTCGGGTAGCTGCATTGGTGGCAGGGAGGCAGCCGCTGGCAGGCGCAGGTTCCAGAAGTAGCGGCTGAACTGGTAGCCGCGTTCGCGCACGAAGTCTTGCAGCCAGACGTTCTGCTGCCTGGGGGTAAAGGTCAGGTTGGCTAGCTGCTGCTCAAGCGCAATCGCTTCAGCCCGTTCGTAGAGGTCGGCGGCAAGCGCGACGCGGTAGGCGGGTAGCACAGAGAGGCTGCCCCAACTTGCCAGATCGTCACCGCTGTGGGCTACCCCAGTAATACCGATGATCTCACCTTCGCTGCCGTCAGGCTGGGTGGCGAGCGCAACCGGTATTGCCCAAAAGTCTCGCGGCTGGTTGAACCAGGTGGTCAGGTAGGCCAGGCTGCGGGTGGGATTATACGGCTCGGCGGCGTGTAGGGCAGCGTGGTAGGCAACCAGGGTGGGCAGATCAGCCTCGGTCAGAGGGCGGATGATGTGGGATGGCTGATTTGGAATTGACAATTCAAATCCTCCTGAGCAAAAAGAGAGGGCGGCAAGTTGCGCGCCCCTGAGAAAATGTGTTAGCTGTGGTAGCAGGAACACGGGCAGGCCGCCTCCACTTGCGGGCAGTGGAGGCTAAGATAAAGAATGGCGGATGATTGCGGCACGGCTGCGTTCCTGCATGGTGTGACCCCGCTGGGGAGCAGGCGGCTGCCCGCTCCACAACGGCGATCAATACTTTAGTTGCCAGAGTTCGAGGGTGTTGGCCCGTTCGCGGTCGAGCCGACGGGCGATCTGTTCGCGGCGGAAGTTGCGCTCCTGTGGGTCAACCTGCTCTGGGGTTGGCTCCAGGTGACGAGTTGCGTCGGCACGCATCCCGATTTCGATGTGGAAGCGGATGTAGAGCCGACGGCGGGGCTGGTTCTGTAGCTCGTCGCGGTTGATGGTCGCTTGCATCGCGGGGTGGTCTCCTTGTGTCACTTTACTGCACTTGACAATCCGACTGCGCCGCCCCAACCAACATCTAGCGTTTGCGGGGCAAAATAAAACCGTGAGCGGCGAGTTTTGCACTCATGCCGCTCACGGTTCCTCGTAGTCGAGGTTCGACCTTCGCTAAGGTCGCCGCCTGATTGGCATAGTACACCTGTTAACATCGAAGCTGCTAGCGGACGCACCGCTACCACTGCCGTAACCGTTATCGTACTGAGAGACTCCGGCGGCGGGCTGCTGCTTGGCAACCGGGATCGGGGACAGGGTGATGGTACTGGGCGGGGTCAGCCCGGCAAGGGCGCAGAGACGCGCAACAAGGCCACTGGTCAGACCAGCGAACCGTTGCATTAGCTCGGTGATGTTATCGTTCATTCTGCCACCTGTCCTTTCCTAAGATTTGGCTGCCGTAGCCATGTGGCGGCAAGTTCTGCCGCATCTGCCACTATTCTAGCACTACTCTAACCCTTTGTCAAGGGGTTTGCGCTATCTTCTTCCAAAATCGTCAGCACTCACCGATGCAGGGCGCAACCTGCTCCGACCGCTGTGTGCATTGTAGCACGCTGCACAAGTCTGCACATCAGTCTAAAGTCGTAGATTACGCTCCATCTTTGGTTGGCAGGTACAGACTGGCTATAGATGCGTCAACCTGCGCTTGCGTCCTTCAGTGGCATGGTCAACACCTGATGCTGCACCTTGAGGCCGAGCGACTGCCAAAAGGCCAGGCCAGTCGTGTTGCTTGCCAGCACCCCCAGGCGCAGGCTGGTTGCACCCTGGGCGGCCAGCGCAGCGAAGGCGGCCAGAGCCAACTCGCGGCCCAACCCCTGACCGCGTGCCGCTGGCACGATGTAGAACTCCTCCAGATTGCCTATCTTCGCGGCGGGGTCGAACCAGGTACCACTGACCAGGAAGATGACGAAGCCCACTGCTGCACCCTGCTGGTGGGCCAGCCAGTAATGCCACTTGCCCTCGGCCACATTGCTCTGGATCAGGGCGAACCACTTTTGCAGATCGCCCTCGTCGAAGTTGTGCGGCTCAAGTTCGCGGCTGTAATCACGTAGCATCGCCTCGGCTACTGGTAGGTCACTGACGGCAAAGGGTTGGATGTCCAGGCTCAAGCATTGCTCCTTGCATAGTTGTTCCCACTGCTAAGTAGGGACGGAGAATAGAGGATAGGCGGGGCGGCAGGCTGCGCGCCAACCTACTAATCATAGCAGAGTAGGAGAGGGCCTGGCATCAGCCGATGGTAGTATCTCTTGGCAGGTAAGCAAAAGCCCCCCAGCAAACTGGGAGGCTAATCTCTCTCGCCGGGCCGCTTAAGACTTACGGATCAGGGCGAAATCGGCGATCTGCTCAAGTGCTTGGCGCGCCTCGTTGTTGGGCAAACCAGCAAGGGCAGCCTTCGCTTCGCTGCTGAACAACTGTGCTTCGCGGTGGGCGCGATCCAATGCACTCGACTGCTTGATCAGCCGGATTACTTCAGTTACCTGCTCGTCACTGGTGATATCGCCCGCAATTACATCGTAGACCATCTGGCGGGCAACAGGGTCATTCGTCTCATCAATGAACTGCATAGCAGGCAGGGTGACAGTACCCTGGCGCAGGTCGTTGCCTACGGGCTTGCCGAGGTCGGCGGTGGTACTCTCAAAGTCTAGAATGTCATCTACGATTTGGAAGGCCATCCCCAGTTGTCGCCCATAGTGGCCGAGGGCTTCTACGTCGGCTTCAGGCGCGTGGCTGATGATCGCCCCAATTTGGCAGGAGGCCTCAAACAGTGAGGCGGTCTTAGCGTAGATGCGGCTGTAGTAGTTCTCCCGCGCCTTCTCCAACGAACGCCCAGCAGCGACCTGGCCCAGTTCACCATTCATGATCGTCACCAAGCTGTCAGCGAAGATACGCACAGCCCGCAGCGATCCGCTTTGGGTGCAGAGGCTGGCAGCCTGGGCAAAGAGATAGTCGCCAGTCAATACTGTCGCACCGTTGCTGAGGATCGAGTTGAGGGTGGGCTTGCCCCGGCGCACCAACGAGTGGTCAACTGTATCGTCGTGGACGAGGGTGGCAGTGTGCAACAGTTCGATGGCGGTTGCGGCGAAGACCAGATGTTCAACGTCGTAGTCGTGGAAGCGAGCGGAGAGGAGCAGCACTGTGGGCCGTAGCCGCTTGCCCCCAGCGGCGATGATCGCTTCCAGCACGTCGGCGAGGAAGCTGAAGGGCATCTTTGCTACCTGACGCAACTGCTCCTCAACCAGCCCCAACTCTGGGCGCACCAGGGCGGCACGGCTGAGGGGGTTGCTGGCACGGGTGTCGCTCTCGGCGGCAGTAGCGGGACTGGGACTGATCATGAGCTACCTGGCTTCCAGAACGCACCTCGTTGGTGCGGGCGATCTCGGTGGGGTGTTCATCCGCCCCTGCCCCTGATTATAACCGCCTACTCAATACTTTGTCAAGATATTCACAATCTTTTAGCTACAACAAAGCCGCCTCGTTGATGAGGCGGCAAGGCAGCAGCAAGTTGGTCAGCGGATGTAGGGGCTAATGGGTATGATGCGAATAAAATCCCGCTCCAGGTTAGCATCGCTCTCGTTGAGGTTCAGATTGCGGATTACAGTGCGACTAGCAGCAGCCATGAAATCATACTCTACGCGATCCTGCTCGGTCGAAGCCTTCTGCGGGGTATTGCGCTCAGTGGCGGCCTTCGGGGGCTGCGGGTTGAGGCGGGGCTGCACTGACTGCGCTGGCTGCGCCGTAGCGGGGCTGGCAAGGGTTTGCACCACGCTGGTTGCTGACCGCCCGCCACCAGAAACAAGGAACGGGGCCATAGAGGGGGCTGCAACCAGCAGGAGCAACAATACTGCTAGCATACTCTGCGTCAGGCGCGGTACTGGGAAGAACAACTGGCTGTGACTGACCTGCATCTGGGTATAACGATTGCTGAAGCTGCGTTTGGCAGGCGGGGCAGGCAAGGGCTGGTTGGCGAGGATGCTATATTGCAACTTCTGCCATGCGTCGGCGGGTGGCTCGGACGTAGCTACCTGACGCTGGATCGCATGGCGAATTAGCTGCTCGGTCACCCCTTTTTCGGCAGGCAACTGTATCGTAGGCAGGCTACCAGATTGTTGGTTAGAAACCCTGCGTGTCATAAATAATCTCCCTGGTTAGCTCGGCCCCCGGTGAGGTAGCAACCGCGAACTCCTTCTCCAGACTGATCCGCAACACCTGGCGGGCATAGTGTAGGCGCGACTTGACGGTGCCGACCGGGCAATCCAGGATGTAGCTGATTTCTGGCAAGGAAAACTCTTGCAAGTAGTGAAGGACAACGACGACGCGATGCTTGAGCGGTAGCTTGTTGATTGCTTTTTGCAGGGTAGCACTAAGTTCACTGTGTTCGGCAGCCTGCTCTGGAGAGCGGCTAGGGTCGGCAAAGAGGCGTTCGGCAAGGTTCTCCAACGGCTCCAACCAGGAGCGACGTTTCTTCAGCACATTGCAGCTAAGATTAACTGCCACCCGGTGCAGCCAGGGAGAGAGTGGCACGTCGGTGTTGATCCGATTGATGTTTTGATAGGTCTTGAGGAAACAGTCTTGCAGCACTTCTTCAGCCGCCCCGCTGTCCCGCGTGACCGCCAGCGCAGTGCGGTAGATCATCCCCTTGTAGCGTATAAATAGCTGCTCGAAGGCATTTAGATCGCCTCCTTGCACGCGGATCACCAACGTAGCGTCATCAACGCTGGTTGCGCCAACCTGTGTGTCTGGCATATTGTTTTCCTGTGTGCGTGCTGACACAGACGAACCTGGGCGGCAGCCCTTCGGCACATTCGTGTCCACTACGATCCTCTCGCCCCAAACCCTGGGCGGCAGCGCAGAGCTATACACCATATACCGATGCTGGGCGAGATCGGTTCAATCTAAGGCTCTCTATTCAGCAGACTTTAACCCTAAATACGGGATTGCCATATGCTACCACAGGTGGTTGAGGGAGTCAAGTTTGAGCCAGGCGAGGTGAACGTTCGCGGTTGCAGTGACGAGGTGGCGTACTCCCATGGCTTGACGCACTCTCGGCGCGTGGGCTGGCCTGCTGGTTTACTACGTGGGTGGGCGCAGTGCATCACCAGCAAGGCGCAGGCGGCGGGCGGCTTCGTCCAACGTCGGCTCGACTTTGGCGAAGCAGAAGCGGGCGAGGTGGCGGGCTGCTACCCGGTCGCTCGCCTGGTAGAAGGCAGAGGGTGGGATGCAAGCCACCCCCACTTCGGTGGTCAGGTAGCGGGCAAAGGCTACATCGTCGCTGAAGCCAAAGGCGGTGGTGTCGGCCATCGTAAAGTAGGTACCCTGCGGATTGAGCGGGGTGAGGCCGCCAGCGATGAGGGCTGCGGCCAGCTTGTCGCGCTTGGCGGCGTACATGGCAGCGAAGTCGGTGTAGTAGCCCCGCTCGTCCGCCTCGATCAGAGCGACGGCGGCAGCGACCTGGAAAGGGGTGGCTGTAGCGAAGGTAACAAACTGATGGACGCGGCGGACGGCGGCGGTCAGGTCGGCAGGGGCAGTCAGGTAGCCAATCTTCCACCCGGTCAGGCTGAAGGTCTTGCCCGTGCTGTTGACCGTCACCGTGCGTTCGCGCATCCCTGGCAAGCTCGCCAGCGCAACGTGCTGGTTGCCATCGAACAGTAGATGCTCGTACACCTCGTCGGCCACCGCCAGCGCATCGTACTGCTGGCAGAGAGCGGCGATCAACTCAAGCTCAGCGCGGCAGTACACCTTGCCGGTCGGGTTGTGCGGCGTGTTGACTATCACCGCCTTCGTGCGCTGGCTGAATGCCGCTCGCAACTCCCCCTCGTCAATGTGCCAGTCAGGGGCGTGCAGGGTGACGTAGCGTGGCACGCCGCCCGCCATCACCACGTCGGGTGGGTAGGCATCGTAGAAGGGCTGGAAAATCACCACCTCGTCGCCCGGCTCGATCAAGGCCTGTAGCGTGCTGAACAGAGCCTCGGTTGCGCCGCTGGTCACCGTCACCTCGGCCTCGGCATCATACTGTAGGCCATAGTGCCGCTGCAACTTTGCGGCAATCGCCTGGCGCAAGGCGGGCAAACCAGGTGAGGGGGCGTATTGATTTTGGTCGGCGTTGATTGCCGCCACCGCCGCCTGCTTGACGTACTCTGGGCCGGGGAAGTCGGGGAAGCCCTGGGAGAGATTGACGGCGTTGTGTTCAAGCGCGAGACGGCTCATCTCGCTAAAGATCGAAGTGCCAAAGCTGCGGATGCGGGTGGCCGCGTGGTCGCTGATCATGGTGGCGCACCTCCTTGTGCGAAGGGTAATGGATGATAACCTATTATAGCACGATCTCCCCTACTGCCCCTCGACCGCGTAGAGAGTGATGCGACTGTCGCCTGCGATCAGGTTGTTGGCAAGGTCGTACTGCTGCACCGGGCGCAACCAGGGTGGCAGGTCACCGATCTCCTGCTGCAACCAGCGCGGGTAGTAGAGTAGGTAGGTGACGCGTTGGGCGCGCAAGTAAGGCCAGGTGGCGGGCCAATCCTTGTAGCGGCCAAGCTGGGGGCTAGTGGTCAGGCCCACCACGTCCACCAGCCGTCTGTCACTGAGCAGGCCCAGTGCGCCCGCCGGTTCGACCGCCACCACTGCATCGGCGGGAGTGTGCGCTTGCAGCCAGCGGGCGGGCTGGATGTGCGCGGTGTAGATGTTGCCCGCTTCCACTGCGTAGCGGCTGCCCGCCCACTCGCGCGCGTACCAGCCGCCGACTAGCACCAGCCCGGCCAGCACCGCTGCCGTCAACCAACCAGGAGTATTAACCCGCCAGTCGGTCAGGGCCAGGCTGAGGGCAGTCCTACCGATCAGCACGATGGTGACGAGCGGCAGCATGGGCAGCAGATAGCGGTTCTCCTGCCCGAACCAACTGAGGCTGAAGCTGAGGGCAAGATAGTAAGCGACGATCAGGGTGGAAAAGAGGGCCAGCGTATGGGGCTGCTCCACCTTTGCCTGCCGGTTAGGCGTGGGTGAGCGGCGGAAGCGTTGCCAGCCCGCGACTGCGATCACCACCCCAGTAATGGCGATGCCAGCAAAGAGCAGCACCGTCAGCCAGTGGCCGTCCTGCCAGAGTTGCACCGTCGCCTGGCCCAGCTTGCCGGGGCTGAAGGGGCGCACCTTTGCGTAGAAGCTGCTGGGCAAGGGGCGGCCATAGCCAAGATAGTAGATCGTCAGCAGCAGCCCGGTCAGGCCAGCACTACCCGCCAGCAGGCGCATCGCTCCACGCCAGGGCCAGCGACCGAGTAGCGCAGCCGCAAACACCACGCCGAGGAAGACAGCAGTCAGCACCAACAACTCAGGCCGCGCCCAGGGTAGCAGACCAATCGCCAGCACCCCCGGCCAGTCCCCCTCATAGCGGAGATCGCGCAGGTCGCGCAGGAACAGATAGCAGGCTAGCAGCACCATTGCCAGCGAGAGCGGTAGTTCGAGGCCAGAGAGGGCGGCCCAGATTACTTGCGGGTTCAGCAGCACTGCTAGCATGGTGATCACTGGCAGCAACCGCCCAGTCGCAGGCAGCAATGGGCTGATCACCTCCTGCGTCAGCCGATAGCTCAACCAGGCGGTAAGAGCCAGCAGCAAAGTTCCCAGCAGGTAGGCACTGCCCACCGCCAGCGTCAGTATGTCGCTGCTGAACAGGCGCAACAGCAGGCGGGCGGGGAGCAACAGCAGATACCAGAGCAGGCTAGTAACCCCGCCACTCTGTTCGCCAGGGTTGTACTGGAAGAAGTGACCTTCACTGGCGTAGCGCACGTAGTTGCTGTAGATGTAGCCGTCGTCAATCGGGAAGCCAGGAACGGCCAGTTGCGGGTTGAGGAAGCGGTTAACCCGCAGGTAGATGATCACCAGCAGCAAGCTAGCGGCTAGCAAGGCAAGATAGAGGGTCGGCCCGCCAGCCCGCAGGTCGGCATAGATTCTGCTAGCCCAGCGGCGGGTACGCGCACGTTCGCTCATGCTGCATTATAGCATACCGCCAGCCAGTAACAGCAACTGTGGCTTTGCGTTACACAAGGGCAGAGATCATACATTGGAGATGAGTAAGATGGAAGACCAGGTACAAATACCCGCTACTCCACCCCCCAGTGGCCCAAACGTGCGGCGGGTGATGGCCTATACTGCCGCAGTAGGAGCGACCTTGCTCGGCTTCTACCTGCTCTATCGGGTGCTGTCGATCATCGTTCTCTTCTTCTTCTGCATCATCATCGCGACTGCCCTGGAGCCGGTAGTCACCCGCTTGCGGCATGGCCCGTTTAGCCGCATCCAGGGCATCATCGTCATTTACGTGGTCATCTTTGCGATCATCGGCGGCATCATCACCCTGACGGTGCCAGTGGTCGTCAATGCCGGTTCCAGCTTCGTCAACGAACTACCCAGCATTCAGCGACGGGCAGTGGACGAGATCGGCAAATGGGGCCACAACGTCTTCACCGACCAGGCGACTGACTTCATCCGCAAGTTTGACTTCAGCCAGGTCAGCAAGGGTTCAGGAGCCGAGGGCATGAGCCTTGCCCTGGACGCGGCCAGCTTCGTCTTCCAACTGGTGATCGCCTTCGTGCTGATCTTCTACTGGCTGGTAGAGCGGGTGACGATCAAGCGCAGCCTTACATCTTACTTCAGCACCAGTACCGCCAGCAAGATGCGCCGCGTCTGGGACGACATCGAGGAGAAGGTGGGGGCGTGGGTGCGCGGCCAACTATTCCTCATGATCTTCATTGGGGTGGCGGCGGCTATCGTCTACACGCTAATGGGTCTGGAATACGTGCCAGTGCTAGCCTTGATCGCCGGGCTGTTTGAGCTTGTGCCAGTGGTCGGCCCCTGGTTGGCTGCCGTACCAACCATCGTGATTACGATCACCTACAAGCCAGAGATGCTAGTCTGGGTGCTGGTCTACTCAGTGGTGATCCAGTTGTTCGAGGGCAACTTCCTCGTTCCCCGCGTGATGGGCGAAACAGTTGGAGTCAGCCCGCTACTGGTGCTGGTCAGCCTGCTGATCGGCGAGACCATCGCGGGGGTGACGGGTGCGCTGCTAGCGGTGCCGCTGGCCGCTGCGATCCAGGTGACGATCCAGGACATCCGCCGGGTAGCCGCCGAGGAAGTGGGTGAGCGCAAAGTGATCGAGCCGCCCGGCAGCCCCAACGTCAGTGGCACGGTGGTGGAGGGCGGCCTGGGTAGCAGTACCAATGGCCCGCTCTTTGGCGAGGAAACAACCACGCCAGAGCAGACAGCGGTCTCAGCCTAGAACTGCACCCGATCCACCTCTGCTGCATGGCCGAACTGCGCCCGCGCCTCGGCCATGACGAAGATCGAGCCGGTGCAGCAGATCAGGTCGCGTGGCCCAGCCAATTCCTGGGCCAGCCGCAGGGCATCCGTCACGTCTTCGGTGATATGAAGCACAGCAGTGGGGTTGGCAAGGGCGGCAGCGGTTGCGAGGCTGGCTGGGTCGCTGGCCCGCAGGTGGCGGGAGCGGGTAACGATCAGCACAGCGGCGGGGGGCGCAAGGATGCTGACGATCTCCGCTGGGGCGTGGGTCGCGCTGGTGCCGAGGATCAGGATTATTCGCTCGTAGTCGAACAGGTCATGGTTGCCCAGGTCGTCGCGTAGCCGCAGGGCGGCATCTGGGTTGTGTGCGCCGTCTACCACGAGCAGGGGGCTGCCCTGCTGATCGGCTAGCACCTCCAACCGCCCCGGCCATTGCGCCCCCGCCAGCCCCACTTGCACTGCGCTCAGCGGAAGTTGTGGCACGGCTAGCAAGGCAGCGGCAACGGCGGTAGGGGCATTGTCACGCTGGTAAGCACCCAGCAACGGCAGGCTGACTGCGAGCGGCGGCAGGTTCGCGCCCGCTGTCGGGAAGTCGGCAGCGAAAGCGAGGCTGAACTGCTGGCTGGCCGCCGCTCTCTGCCCAGGCAGGCGCAGCAGACGTTCGCTACCCGCCACGATCCAAAGTTCTTCGCCAACATGGGTGAGGGGGGCTTCGCGGATGTCGGCTACCGCGTCCAGCACCAGGCGCACTGCGTCAACCTGTTGGCTGCTGACGGCGGGGATATTCGGCTTGATTATCCCGCCCTTCGCGGCAGCGATCTGGCTCAGGGTCGTTCCCAACACGTCCACATGGTCGAGACTGATGCTGGTGAGGACGGCGGCGGCAGGGGTAACCACGTTGGTGGGGTCGAATGCGCCGCCAATACCCGTCTCTACCACCACCCAATCTGGCTGTTCGGCGGCGAAGTAGAGGAAGGCCAAAGCAGTCCCCCACTCAAACAGCCCCGGCGTGCCGAGGTCAGGGTGCTGTTGCTGCAAGCTGGCAAACAAGGTGGGGAAGCGGCTGACGATAGCAGCCACCTCAGCTTCCCCAATCAGTCGGTCACCGATACGGATGCGTTCGCGGTAGCTGTGGATGTGCGGTGAGGTGTAGAGGCCGACGCGGTAGCCAGCCGCCATCAGGATGCTTTGGATCAGCCGCGAAGTGCTACCCTTGCCCTTCGTCCCCGCCACGTGGATGCTGCGGAAGCGGTTCTGCGGCTGGTCAAGCAGGCTCATCAGTGCGCTGAAGCGGTTGAAGCTGAGTGCAGTGTGAGTGTCGGCCTTGCCACGCATCAGCCGCGCAAAGCTGTAGAGGTACTCTATCGCTGCATCGTAGTCCATCGCGCCTGCCTGTGCTGGGAGTTGGCTGTTCGCCACCGCTATTCTACACCATCCTACCAGCCAGTGTGCGCCCTGCGCTGCTCATTCTGGCAGCAGCGACCAGCCGTGGGCGGCGGCGTGGGCGGCCAACCGCCGATCAGGGGCGACAGCGGTGGGGTGGCCGAACAGCGAGAGCAGAGGGATGTCGCCACCACCATCCGCATAGCAGTAGCTAGCCTGCCAGTCGGGGGTCAGCGACTCGGCCCTAAGCAGCCGCTCCAATCCTTCGAGCTTGCGCCTGCCATAGTTGACCCCATGCGTGAGGCTACCAGTGTACCTGCCACCTGCGCTGTCGAGGTCGCTACCAACCGCATAGTCCATGCCCAAGTCATCAGCCAGCACGCGCAGCAGGTCTGTCCAGGTGCCAGAGACGATAGCGGTGCGGCAACCCTCAGCCTGGTGCTGGCGCAGCCTGGCGATCACGCTCTCGCGCAGCAGTGGCTTGATGTGTTCTTGCACCATATAGCTGAAGTGCTGCTGGCTAGGAGCTACCTCGTCACCACGCAGCAAATCGCGGCTCATGTTTGTTTGCCAGCGTTGCAGGAAGGCTACGTCGTCAATCAGTCCCAGCTTCTTGAGGAAGTAGAAGGGGACATTGCGCGCGAGGAAGAAACGAACCTGGTTGCGCTTCAGTCCGCGGCTGGCATAACTTTGGGCAACGATGCGCCCGCTCTGGCCCTTGATCAGCGTGCCGTCGAAATCGAAGACCGCCAGCTTGACCAGCCCGCTACCATCCTGGCTGAAAGCAAGATCGTGGTGCTTCTCCTCTATTTCCTCGCGGGGGAGGGCTGGGTGGGAGTAAGTCATAGGGCGGCCTCCGCTGCCTGGAACTTCGACAGCAACTCTGGCGGGATCGGGATCGGGCGCAGAGTCTGGTTGACGAAGCAGCCAGTCTGCCGCGCAACCGCGTGCAGCGTCTCGCCAACGACGAACTCTGCCGCCAGGCTGAAGCTGGTCTTGCCATACTCGGCGATCCACATTCGGCCCAGCGGCTGGTCGAACAAGCGCAGGGGCCGTTTGTACTCGATCTCAGTCTTGATTAGGATCGGGCCGATCCCCTGGGCGATCTGTGCTTCCAGCGGGAAGTGGATCGCCAGCGAGTGCAGACGCAGGTCTTCCAGCCAACGCACGTAGACGATGTTGCTGACAATGCCAGCGTAGTCAATATCGTAGGTGCGGATCGGGATCGCCACTTCGACCGCAAGCGGCTTGCCGCTAGTTGGTGTACTCACGACTGCTCCTTTTCAACTTGTAGGGTTTGGATGTAGTGGTGCAGGTGGCTGGCGGCTCTCTGCATATGGACGGGGTCGGAGTACAGCTTGCTGAGCATCAGTGCGCCTTCCAGGGTGGCGATCACCACGCTGGCGAGGGCGGCGGGGTCGCAGGTGGGGCGCAACTCTCCCACTGCTACCCCGCGCTCTATCACGCGGGCTACCATGCTTTGCAGGCTGTGCATCGCTGCCTGCGCCCGCTGACGCAAGGCTGGGTGGGCATCATCGCTCTCGATAGCACTGTTCATTACTGGGCAACCACCAGCCAGGAATGGAGCTTCTACGTAGTCGCAGAAGCCCTGGATGATCGCGGCCAAGCGATCCACCGCCCCCCGCTTGTCACGCAAGCCAATGATGAAGTGCTGGCGAATTATAGCCACCGCGTGGTCGAACGCTTCCGAGGCGAGCTGCTCTTTGCTGGCAAAGTGGTTGTAGAGACCACCCTTCTGCAAGCCGGTTGCCGCCATGATCGCGGCTAGCGGCGTGCTGAAGAAGCCGTGCTGGTTGAGCAGCGGGGCAGCCTGCGCGAGGATGCGCGCCCGCGTGTCCATCCCTTTGGTCATCATCTACCCCCTGTTACCAATTACAAACCACTCGGTCTGTTTTTACATTATAGCACAGGCACCCTGTTTGCACAAGGGGGCAAGCGCAGGTGGATGTTTGCGCTTGCCGAGAGCAACTAGCGAGTTGACCACCTTCGCGCTGGCGTGCTATAATCAGGCCATAAAGTTGTGATCATTATTGCCAACAACCTAGCGGCACCATAGCGCGGTGCTGCACCTTTAGAGGGAGACGAACTAGCAATGTCCAGCCCCAACCAGCAACTCTACTGCGCCCGCTGTGGCACGCCAGCTATTCCTGGCGAACGCTTCTGTGGCGAGTGCGGCAACAATCTGACCGCCCCAGGCAGCCTCAAGACCACGCCGGGGGTCAGCCCCAGCCCGACAGCAGCCCAAGCAGGCGAACCCTCGCGCTTCGACCCACCGCCAACCAATATCGCTGCCAGCCAGCAGCCCGGTATCCCCACCCAGCGGATGCCCCAGGGCGGGATGCCTACGGGCTACCAGCAGGTTGGCTACGGCCAACCGCCAGCCCCCCCTCCGGCCCGCAAGGGCGGCAGTCCCTTGCCTGCGATCATCGGTGGTGTGGGGCTACTGGCGGTGGCTGCGATCCTGGTCGTCGTCTTCGTGATCAAGCCTGGAGGTAGCAGCAGCAACGCGACTGCCACCCCCAGTGCGCTTGCCCTGGCAACCAGCACTGCCACCGATAGCACGGTAATCCCCGACCGCCCAACCTTCGTTGCTATCAGCAGGGCCACCACTACGCCTGGATCAAGCAGCAAGGCCACCGCCACCTCAGGATCAAGCACCATTGACAGCGGTGATGGCAAGAGCCTGGTAGACAGCACCGCGCGCACCATGCGGGCTATGTCTGGCTATCACCTCAAGATCAACGCTATTGTCAGTAGCACAGCCACTGCAGGCACCCAGAAGCTAGTAATTGAGGGTGATTTCGCCAAAGACAAGTCGCAGTATGATTTTGCCGTCGGCAGCCAGAAGATTATGGCCCGCTCCCTCGGCACTGACACCTACCTCAGCCTTGATGATGGCACCACCTGGAACAAGAGCAGCACTGGCACTGGTGTGGAGTTCTTCACTCAAATCTTCGACCGCGACACCTTCGCCATTGGCTCTGACGACAAACTGGAGATGATCGGTACAGAGGACATTGAGGGGGTTAGTACCCGCCACGTGCGCGTCAACAGTATGGGCGACCGCAGCTTGCTTGGCGCGGGCTATACTGGTACCAGCGATTTCTGGATCGCTGATGACAACAAGTATGGTGACGTTGCCAAGCGTGTAGATCTCGATGTAAACAACAGCAGAGATAATAGTAACACTAACATCAGTGTCATCTACAGTGAGTACAACAAATCCTTCAGCGTGGAGAAGCCGACGGTCAAGTAGTGCCACCCTGGTGGGTAAGAGCATGAAGGAGCGGGACGAGTTGCCCGCTCCTTCTTTGTGTCAGTCGGTTTGTGACCAGGCAATTGACAAAGGGGCTGCTTTTGTGATATAAATTGCAAGCAAACGAAATCCTGTGCGGCCTGCTGCCCTGGCCGCCTTATTTGTATCACCAGGTAATAGAGAAGGAGTCTCATGCACACAACTGCGGTAGGTAACTACCCCAAAATCGGCAACCGCCGTGATGAGGGGCAGCAAACAGGCGCGCCCGTCGCCTTCAACCCCAATGCCACCTCGATCACCACTGCGACCGCTACCGAGATCGCTACCCTGCCCACCAATCTGCGCCGCGCTATCGCCCTCTTTGATGAGGGCAAGCTGACCGCCGAGCAACTTGCCGAGGTCAGCAGCAACGTCACCGCTGTGGTGATCAAGGAGCAGGAGGAGGCGGGTCTCGACCTTGTAACCGATGGTCACATCCGCTGGGCCGACGACCAGACTTACCTTGCCAACGGCATCGAAGGCTTTACCGTCAGCGGCCTGATCCGCTACTTCGACAGCAACACCTACTACCGCCAGCCGGTCGCCAGCGGCAAGTTGACGCGCAAGGGTTCGATCCTGCTTAAGGATTACCAGTACGCTGTGTCAGTCGCGAGCAAGCCGGTCAAGGTATCCTGCGACGGCCCTTACACGCTCGCCCGCCTCAGCCAGGACGAGTTCTACGGGGGGGACATCAAGGCTATGGCCCTCGACCTAGCGGCGATCCTCAACGCCGAGGCGAAGGAACTGCTCGACGCTGGCTGCCCGCTGGTGCAATTCGACGAGCCTAGTATCCTCCGCAACAAGGGCGATTGGGAGTTGTTCAAGGAAGTAATGACCCGCTTGACCGAGGGGCTGGACCAAACCAAACTCGCCCTCTACACCTACTTCGGTGATGCGACTGGCCTGCATGGTTACTTCGACCTGCCATTCGCTATCTTCGGCCTCGACCTCACCCCCACCTACGGCAAGGCCAACTGGGGGCTGATCAACGAGTTCCCCCAGCACAAGACGCTGGCCGCTGGTATCGTGGATGCGCGCAACACCAAGCTGGAGAGCGCAGAGCAGGTTGCCGAACTGATCGCCCGCCTGCCAGAGAACATCAACCGCGAAACCCTCTACATCAACCCCAACTCTGGGTTGGAGTTCCTGCCCCGTGAGCGCGCTCAAGAGAAGCTGGCGAACATGGTCAAGGGCGCGAAAGGAGTGCAGTAAAGATGGCACAAGGACTTTTGACTACGAGCGTAGGTAGCTTCCCCAAGCCAGCCTACCTGCTAGAGGCCCGTAATCGCTTTGCCAAGAAGCAAATCACCACTGAGGAATTGGCCGAGCTTGAGAAGCAAGCTACCCGCGAGTGGATCGACTTCCAGGAAGAACTGGGTATCGACATTCTGGTTGACGGTGAGATGTACCGGGGCGACATGGCGACCTACTTCGCCGAGAAGCTGGCTGGCTTCGAGATCAGCGGCCTCGTCCGCAGCTACGGCAACCGCTACTACCGCAAGCCGGTGGCTGTCGCCCCAATCCAGTGGCGCGAACCGATCAGCGTGGAGATGTTCAAGTACGCGCAGGGGCTGACCCAGAAGCCGGTCAAGGGGATGCTGACTGGCCCATACACGATGATGGATTGGTCGTTCAACGAGTACTACGCCGACCGTGAGGCTCTGGCGATGGCGTTGGCCGAGGCGATCCACCAGGAAGCGGTTGAGTTGGAGCAGGCTGGTGCGCTCTACATCCAGATCGACGAACCCGCCGTCTCTACCCGCCCCGAAGAACTGGAACTGGCGATCAAGGCGATGGCGGTGGTCACCAACGGCCTCAAGGCTCATACCTTGACCCACATCTGCTATGGCGACTTTGAGAAGATTTACCCGCGGATGTTGGACATTCCAGTAGACCAGATCGACCTTGAACTGGCGAATAGCAACTACGACCTGCTAGAACTTTTCAAGCAGAACACTTTCACCAAAGCTATTGGCCTGGGCGTGGTAGACGTACACCGCCACACGATGGAGACGCTGGAAGAAGTGAAGGAAGGCATCCGCCGCACCCTGGAAGTGATCCCAGCCGAGCGCATCTACGTTGACCCCGACTGCGGTCTCAAGACCCGTACGGTGGAGGAGGCGAAGGAGAAGATGCGGATCGTCGCCGAAGCCACCCGCCAGGTCAGGGCCGAACTCGCCCGCTAGGAGCTAGCCCATGCCCCAGAGCGTAATTATCTATACCCGCCGCGACTCGACACGCAGCGAGGCAGTGCGGAAGCAGTACCGCAAGAAGAACGTAATCTTTGAGGAGCGGGCCATAGAGAAGAACCGCCAGTGGGCCGAAGATGCTTTCGACCTGAGCGGCCAGCCTGGTCTACCCGTGATCGTCGAAGACGGACGGGTGCTGATCGGCCTCAATGGCGAGACCGACTAGCCAGCCCCAGTGAGCAAGGGCAGCCCAAAGCAGAGAGCCACCCGTCCGCGCACTAGCCGCAGGCGGCGTGGCTTTCTGCTTGTAAGGTCAATGGCTCCCAACTACCACTCCTGGATGATCCGCAACTGCCACATCTGGGGGCGGAAGGTGGCGATCAACGCAACGAACACGAAGCAGACGATAGCCCCCACGCCGAGAGCGGCTGGCGCACCAAAGTTCTCTGCCACTGCTCCAGCTTGGATGCTGCCGAAAGGGACGAGGCCCATGTTGCAGAGCGTCCAGATGCTCAGCACCCGCCCCCGCAACTCGCCAGGCACAGTAGACTGCAAAATAGTGTTGCCGTTAGCCATAAAAGTGATCATCCCACCACCTTGCACCACCAGGGCCAGCATCGAGAACCACATCTCCTGCGATTGCGAGAAGGCAAAGAGCGCGACCGAGAAGGTGAAGAAGCCGAGAACGGCCAGCCGCCCCTTGTTAGGGTAGTCGCTCATCCGCGCCAGGGTCAGTGCGCCAGCGGTTGCGCCCACCCCCATACTGGTCATCAACCAGCCCTGCCCTCCAATCCCCTGGTGCAGAACATCGCGGGCCATCACTGGCATCAGGGCAGCGTAGGGGAAGGCGAAGATAGTTAGCATCCCGGCCATACCGACGAGGGTAAGCAGGTCGGGATGCTGGCGCAGGTAGCTGAAGCCTTCGCGCAGGTTCGCCAACGCACTACCAGTTGCCAGCTTCGGCTTGGCTACGGCTGGGATGCGTAGAATCAGCAGAGAGGCGATTACCGCCAGGTAGCTGAAACCGTTGACCAGGAAGCAGCCCGCTAGCCCTACCGCCGCCGCCAGCAACACGGCAATCGTTGGCCCGATCAGGCGGCTAAGATTGAACTGGGTTGAGTTGAGGGCAATCGCGTTGGTCAAATCCTCCCTACCTACCAGTTCGCTCGTCAGCGACATATAGGACGGCGCATTGAAGGCGGTAGCGGTGCCAATGATTGAGCTGAGGGCAATAATGTGCCAGATGTTGATCATCGCCCCGAAGGTGAGCAGCGACATGATCAGGATGCAGGCCATCATCACCGACTGGGTAAGCAGCAGCACCTTGCGCTTCTCCAGCCGGTCGGCCAGCAGCCCACCTGCCAGACTGAACAGGAGGATGGGCAGCGAGTTGGCGAAGCTGACCAGCCCGACCATGAAGGGCGAGTTAGTTAGCTGGTAGACAAGGTAGCCCTGGGCGACATTCTGTATCCAGTTACCAATATTCGAGGTGAACACCCCTGCCCAAAAGAGGCGGTAGTTACGGTGACGCATCGCCCGGAAGGTTTCGGGCAGCCACAACCAATCGATATCATCCTTCAGACTATCGTTAGCCGCTTTAAGCGCGACCGGCTCCAGTTTGGCAAGCTCCAACGTACGTTCAGCAACAACTTTCATAAGATATATGTCTAACCCCCAAAAGATTATAACGCAGATGGGGGCTGGATGCAAGTTCCGGGCCGTGGCAGCCAGTGTTAACCACTCGCCCAGGCGAAGTCACTCTGCTTCAGCCAATGTGCTGGGTAGGAATAGAGCAGGTAGCCTGGCCGCTCTAACCAAGCAGCAGGTCGCGGTGGGCAAACAGATAGCGGGCGAGAGCAAGGCCACCGACCACATAGGCGAGGGCAGCAGCGACTGCGATCCCCGTCCAGGGCTGGAAGTGTGCCGTGCGGCAGAGGTCGTAGAGGGCGAGGATGGGAAAGAGAAGTGCGCCGAAGGGCTGGCCGACCACCTTCAGGCTGGCGGGCATATCGGGGCTGAAGCTGTAGAGGCTGAAGGCAACCAGGCTAACCAGCAGCAGCAGCAGCCAGCGTGGGCTAACCAGCGGCATCACCAGGGCGGTCAGGGTGGCAACCACTGCGCAGGCGAGCAACATTGCCAGTCCCGCTAGCAGCAACACCAGCACGCTGCACCAGCCCAGCCCCAGCGTCTGGCCCAGGCTACCAAGCGCGGATTGCATCTGCACAAGGGCGAGATCGAGGCCACGAGGGCGCACCAGGGCAAGGTACTGGAAGCCAAGCAGGTAGCAGGTGATCCAGCCCCAAAGCAGCCAGATCGGCAGCATGGCCGCCAGCAGGTTGCCGAGCAGGTAGGGGGTGCGCGTCCGCAGGCGGGCGATCACGGGGTAGGCGGTATTCTGCGCCGCCGCCCGGAAGACGAGGCTGGTCGTCAGCACCGTCTGCGCGATCAGGTAGCCACCGATCATCGTGCCATAAAAGTCCACATCGGCCTTGTAGCGGTCTTTGAACAGGAAGGTAATGACGGCGATAGCGGGTAGCAGAGCAAGCAGGAATTGCCAGCTACGTAGTTGCTTCGCCAGGGCGTGGTTGGCGATCAAGCGGGTCTGCCGCATCATCGGCGGCTCCTCCCTTTGCCCAGCGGTTCAAGGAAGCGCGGTTGCCCGTTGCTGGGGGTGGTCGGTTGGGCGGCAGGCTGGCGATAGCTACCCCGACTCACTTGCAGGTACAGTTCTTCCAGCGTACGACGCACTGGATTGAGGGCGACCACTACTACTCCCGCCGCGAGCAGCTGCCGCAGGGCAGGTTGGCTCTGGCGGACGGGGAGCAGCAGTTGCGGCCCCATTATGGTCAGCCCTTCGCCGAAGCTGGCCCGCAATTGCGCTGCTACCTCGTTGGGCAAAGCCGCGACGGTAATCCCCACCTGCTCACCGCTGTCCAGCAGGCTGGCGACTGTGCCACTAACCACTACCTGCCCGCGCCGTAGGATCGCCACCTCATCACACAAGTCCTCCACTTCGGCTAGCTGATGCGAGGCAAGTAGCATGGTAATGCCCTCGTCGCGCAAGCGGTGCAAAATAGCGCGTACCTCCCACTGACCACCGGGGTCAAGGCCGCTAGTTGGCTCGTCCACGATCAGTGCGGCAGGCTGGTTGAGCAGGGCAGCAGCGATGCCCACCCTTTGGCTCATCCCCTTCGAGTAGGTGGCGATGCGGCGTTCCGCTGCGTTGCTCAGGCTGACGAGAGCCAGCAGTGTCGTTACCCTGCGGGCCAGCCCTCCCCGCTCAATCCCACTCAGGCGGCCCAGGTAGGTCAGGTACTCGCGGGCAGTAAAGGCACGTTCGTACTGCGGTTGCTCTGGCAGGTAGCCGACCCGTAGGCGGCCCGCACCAAGATCGTCGCTACCAAACAGGCGAATCTGGCCTGCACTGGCGAAGGTAAAGCCAAGTAGTAGCTTGACCAGGCTGCTCTTACCTGCGCCATTCTCGCCCAGCACTGCCAGGCTGCCGCCCACTGGCACGCTCAGGCTAACCCCATTGAGGGCCATTATGTCACCATAAGCCTTGCTCAGGTTGACACACTCAATCGCTACTGGCTGCTTGTCTGTTGCTGCCTGTTCCATGCCCGCAGTGTAGGGCAGGCGGCTGCCAACCGGCAAGCGAAACGCGATTAAGAGGCGATTAGAAGCTACTTCGCCAACTGCTGGTCAAGGAAGCTATACAACGTACTCATGTACAACTCTGGGTTGTCGTTGTAGGTTTTGACGTGCTGGCCTGCCTTGAGGATCAGCAGCTTGCTGTCAGGGTTGCTGCTGGCTGCCTTTAGCCGCTCGGCATTGTCGGGGGTAATAAAGGTGTCGCCGGTGCCGTGGAAGAAAAGGAAGGCGCGTTTAGGCAGAGCGCGTACCGCATCTTCTGGCTTGAGGTCTGCGTTCATGCCAAAGACGGGGCCAGCCAGCAAGATCGCGCTGTTCATGAAGTTGGGCAGGTTAGTGCGTTTTGGTAGCTCGCGTTCTAGGATCGGGCGCAGGTAGGAGAAGGTGCTGTCGATCACGATAGCCCCCACATCGGTCATCCGATTAGCCGCTTCGATCAGCGAGGCTGCGCCCATGCTGACCCCCAGGAAGGTCATCGTGTGAGGATCGTAGCTACGCGCCTTCATGAAGTCGTAGGCACCCAGCACGTCGCTATCCTCTTTGTTGCCGATGGTGAAGCGGTCACCCTGGCTCTCGCCGCAGGAGCGCAGGTCGAACATCAGCACATCGTAGCCGTGGGCCAGCAGATCGTTGGCAATGCCTTCAAAGCCAACCTCGATGCGGTTGCCCATCCAGCCATGCACAAAAACGAAGCTGCGCCCAGTCGGGTTGGCGGCCTTGAACACCCAGCCTTTGAGCAGCAACCCAGATTCGCGGCTGTTAAAGCTGACGCTCTCGCGCACGGTAGGTAGCTTTGCAGACAGAGCCTGGTCAATCGGCTTGTGGTTGCCAGTAGTCATCACTGAGGCGGCGTAAACGCTGATGCCCGTGACAGCAAGCAGGGCTACGACCAGGAGAGCGAGCAGCAGGCGCACGATGCGGCTAGCCAAGCTGCGCTGGGGACGAGAGTTGCGGGTACTAACTATATTAAACTCCTACTTTCGTTTGGGGGTCAGAGACCACCGCTGTGAGGCTGTGGCGGCTAAGGAAGGAGGCAACCCGCTGGCAAACCAGGTCGCGCTCATAATCGAGGGTGATTACGTGGCTGGATTTGGTCAACCAGACTAGCTCTTTGCTGAAGGAGGCGATGCCATTGTAGATGATCTCGGCACTGGGTGGCAGCGAAACTGGGTCGAGGCGACTCTGCACGATCAGGGTTGGCACGCTGACGCGACCCAGCCGCTTGCGCGTCTCACCGATCAACCGCCAGACCTGCTCTAGCGCGCTGGTGGGGGTGCGGAGGTAGGTAAACACCTCGTCGAGCATAGATTTGTCCAGCAGGTTTACCTTCTCTGCTTTGCTGCGCGCCTTGCCGTTCCACCTCATCACGTACTTGAGTAGAGGCAGGAGGGGGGCGCGGCGGTCGGCAGTGTACATCGGGGAGGCCAGGGCGATCACTCCGGCGGGGAGTGGGAGGCTAGCAGCGACGGCGGTGGCAGCGTAGTTGAGCGATAGCACGCCGCCCATGCTCAGGCCGCCAATGAAGGTAACGCGGCAACGGCTAGCGAGGTCGCTGAAGGCGCACTCCACCTCAGTGATCCACTGCCTGCGCTTGACCCTAACCATGTCTTGCGCCTCGGTGCCATGACCCGACAGCAGTGGTAGGCTAACAGTGTAGCCCTGCGTGTGCAGGTAACGAGCAAGATAGCCCAAGTCTGAGGGCGCACCAGTGAAGCCGTGGACGAGCAGGATGCCAACATCTCCGCCTGCCAGTTCGTATGCTGTTGGTCTGCTCTGTTCTTGCATCTTGGTTGCCATGAGGTGAAGGGGTGAGGGTTGTTGTTGTGCTGAGGTTTTACTTGCTAGCATCATTTGCGCTGCTATGTAGGCTATACTGGTCAACCTGTTTCGTCTCAGGACTCCAGTATTGGAGAAAGCAACCTTTAATGCTGTGTCCAGTTTCAGGGAAGCTACGGCTGGTGCCTTGTGCCTGGGCTTGCAGGCTAAGAGTACCTGCAATGACACGGGTAAGCACCGATGCGGCAGTGGCTAGCTTCTTACCACTCTATGCTCCTTGCTCTGTATGGCACCCTGGTCGGTTAGCCGGAGAGCCGTTGATAGGAACAGTATAGCACATTTCCAGCCTGCAAGTGCAGCCGCCTACGCCTCACTATCCACTGCCGGGAGCGATCCAGTCTACGGTGTAGGTGTGAGTGTCGCCCTCGCTCGCTTCGCCGACACCGACGAAGCGGTGTTCGGGGCGCAGGATCACGTCGCGGTGAAGCTGGTCAGCCAGCCACCAGGTCACGGCCTGGCTCACGCTGTCGGCACCCGACCCACGAGCAATGATCTCGCCAGCGTAGCTGTAGGCGATCCCCTGCGCGCTCAGCATCGGGCGGATGCTGTCGCCGTCGGGGGTGACATGGCCGAAGTAGTGGCGGGCTACCATATCTGCGCTGCGGCTGCGGGCGAGGGCTTGCAGGCGCGGCTCAATGCTGACTGGTAGCAGGCCCGCTGCCAGGCGGGCAGCATTTAGTTGCTCAAACATCTGCTGCTCCAACGGGTTGAGTTGGACAGTAAGCTGCTTGGCGGGCAAGGCAGTGGCAGTGACGGGCAGGCCGGGTAGGGTCGTTGTCGGTGCAACCACCAGCGGCGGAAACTCGTGGCTAGTGATCGGCACTGGCGTGTAGAGGATCACTTCGCTGCTGGCTGTCGGCTGGCTGGCGGGGATGACCGTCGCGGGCAACAGCGTGGAGGAAAATGGGGGCGGGTTGGTAGGACTTGAGGGCGCAGGGGTGGGAGCAGTAGTCGCGGGGTCGCCACCACAACCGACGAGCAGCAGGCAGAGGATGAACACTATGCTTTGGCGCGGCAGCTTAGGCATGACCTGCTGCTAAACAAGAAGCGGGCCAGCAAGCCACTAGCCTGGGCATGATGAAGGGGCGGCTTGCGCCACCCCCATACTGTGCTGCTAATTATCATGGTCGGGGTGAGAGGATTTGAACCTCCGACCACCTGAACCCCATTCAGGTGCGCTACCGGGCTGCGCTACACCCCGTCTCTTGTGCTGCCCGCATATTATAGCACATCAAGCGCAGTTTGGCAAGCGGGCGGCAGGCTGCGGGTTAAGGGCAGCGAACAAGCGATTGCTAGTGGCTACTACACACACGGCGGTTAGCATGAGCCTCAACCAGGCGTTGGCTGGTCCTGGGGCAAGGTAGCAGCAGAACAAGGAGCAATTAGTCCATGAAGTAGAAGGTGCCAATCTTCGAGCGGTTGACTACCACCAGGTTTACTGAGCGCGGTTGTACGTTTGGCTGGGCCAGCATATAGAAGTTGCAATTGGTGAAGGGGATGAAGTCTTCCTGCATCAACTCAAACATATCGAGAACCTCTTGCTCAGCCCGCATATGAAAGTATCCGAGAATGGCATAGGGGCCGAAGGAGCAGAAGGCCGGGCGCGGGTTCTTCTTTACCCTGTACTCTGCTGCGCTGAAGCTGGAGGGCGGTTTGCTCTCCTCCACCATCAGGCCGCAGATCACCGAAAGGCGCGGCACAATCACCGTGTGCTGACCCTTTTGCGACGCGAAGGGCTGCTCTACCGCCTGCACCGTCCCCTCGCGCAGCGTAAAGAAGGAGCGGTCGCGTTGGTTGAGCATATCGGTGAAGCGACGGTAGGGCATCACGTCGATCAAGCCCCGTGCGGCCACGTGTTCAAAGTACAGGTCACTCAGGTGGGTACCCCTCAACTCGTTCTGCTGCATCGGCTGCTCCTCCCCTGCTGGTGTCGCGGCTAGTATAGAGGAAGCAGTTGAGGCTGTCAACCTTGCAGCACAGGCGGGCAGGTGGTAGAATACCAGAGACAACTTGCCAGCCAACACGCAGGCAGGCAACGATAACGCATGGCGAAGGTGGGCAACGGATGATCCAAACCACAGGTTTGAGCAAGCAGTTTGGCGAGTTCCAGGCGGTAGACAATGTTAATTTGCAGATTGGTAATGGCGAACTGTTCGCCTTCCTTGGCCCAAACGGGGCGGGCAAGACGACGACGATCAAGATGATGGTCGGCTTGCTGCGGCCCACTACAGGACAGGTGATCATTGACGGCTTTGATATGCAGCAGCAGTCGCTTGAGGCGAAGGCGCGCATTGGCTACGTGCCAGACGAAGCCTACCTCTACGACAAGCTGACCGCCCGCGAGTTCCTGCGCTTCATTGCTCGCCTCTACCGGGTTGAGCCAAAGACGGCGGAGGAGCGCGCCGAGGCTCTACTCGATTACTTCGACCTGGCCGAGAAGGGTGACGAACTGGTGCAGGGCTACTCGCACGGCATGAAGCAGAAGGTGTCGCTGGCCGGGGCGTTGCTGCACGACCCCGCCGTGATCTTCCTTGACGAGCCAACGGTCGGCCTGGACCCCAAGAGTGCGCGGCAGATGAAGGACACCCTGCGCTCGCTCTGCGCGAAGGGCGTGACCGTCTTCCTCACCACCCACATCTTGGAGATTGCCGAGCAACTGGCAACCCGCGTCGGCATCATCAACCAGGGCAAGCTGATCGCCGTCGGCACGATGAACGAGCTACGCACCCTTGACCAAAACCGCGACGACAGTTTGGAGGACATCTTCCTGCGCCTGACCGATGAGGCAGAGGCCGAGAGCAGCGAATATGCCGCCCGCCAGCCAGTAGCTGCACCAGTCAAGCGCGGGCTGTTTGGGCGGGGCCGCTGATGGTCGTCAAGTACATCGGCATCCTGGTCAACGCCCGCTGGCACGCTATGCTGGGTGGCTACCGAGCAGCCTCGCCAGGACGCAAGGCTAGCACAGTAATCCTCGGTATCCTCTTTGCTGTGCTGATCATCTTCAACTTCTTCTTTGCCTTCACGGTCGCCAACATCCCCTCGCTGCTAGGTTCCGCCGACTTCAGCCCTAGCACCTTGACCAGCAGTGCCAACATCAGCGACCTGAGCCAACTGGTCAACCGCATCCTCGCCCTGATATTGCTGCTTGCCTTCACTGTGCTGCTATTTAGCGGCTTCAGCACTGCGCTGTCCAGCCTCTATCTCTCTAACGACATGGATATGTTGCTGAGCGCGCCCGTGCCAATGCGCGCCGTGTTCGTGGTCAAGCTCAGTCTCGGCCTCGGTATTGCCTACATCTTGCTGCTCGGTTTTGGCCTGCCCTACATCCTGGGCATGGGTATCGGCCTGGGCTACAACGTGGTCTATTACCCGGTTGCCATCCTCGGCCTGCTGATCCTGCCGCTGATCCCCACCGGTTTGAGCGCAATTGGCGTAATCTGGCTGGTTCGCATCCTCCCGCCTGGGCGCATCCGCGACATCCTGGCGGTGGTCGGTGCGCTGTTCAGCGTGCTATTCTACCTGCTCAGCCAGTTGCCGGGGCTGCTGGCAAACAACAGCAACCGCGGTGCCTTGAGTGGCACTGGACAGACGATCAGCCGCTTCGCCCTCAGCGACACCCCCTGGCTGCCTAGTACCTGGGCGGCGCGGGCGATGGAGGCGGCTGGCAAGGGCGATTGGAGGGGGCTGGCCGCCTGGGGCATCCTCTACTTCGGCCTATCGCTACTGGTCTTCATCGGCTGCCTGGAGATCGCCGAGCGCGCTTACTATGGTGGCTGGGCCAACATCGCTAGCGTAGGTGGGCGCAACCGCCGCAGCCTCGAACGTGAGCGCACCGCCCGCAAACTGGCCCACCCCGACCAGCCGCAGAACGGTTCGCCCAGCGAGCGGCTGGTGGCCGTAGTCACCGCTGCCCCCAAGCAGGAACGAGCAGGCGGCTTGCTCAGTGGCGGCACCCAGGCAGTGGTGGACAAGGACTTTACAGCCCTGCGCCGTGACCCAACCGGCTTCAGCCAGCTACTGTGGCCGATAGCAGTGGCAGTCGTGCTGCTACTCAACCTGACTAGCTTCGGGTCGCGCAGCGGCAGCAGCGGGGCTGACTTCGGCCAGTTCAGCCAGTTCACCCGCCGGGCCGCAGACCTCAGCTTTATCTGGCCGGTGGCGATCACCGTCTTCGCTAGCGCAGCAATCTGTGCCTACTTCGGCCTGGCTGCGATCAGCCGCGAACGGCGTAGCATCTGGATGCTCAAGATGGCCCCGGTAAGCTGGTGGGAGGTGCTGGGCGGTAAGTTCATCATCGCCTACGTGCCACTGGCTGCCTTCGGGCTGCTGATCAGCGTGGTCTATGGCCTACTGACTGGGCTGACCCCCGCGTTGATCGCCGCCTCAGTTGCCCTTTCGCTCTTTACCAACCTGGGAGTGACAGGGGTCTGCATAGGGCTAGGCGGGATGTTGCCCAACTTTACGGCGGACAACCCGCAGCGGCAGACCAGCACTGCCGCCGGTTGCCTGTTCTTCCCCATTCTGATCCTCTACATCCTACTGACAGTGGGCAGCGTGGCGGGCGGCGTGCTACTGGGCAACGGTAGCTTTGGCCTGCCACTGATCCTCGGCCTGCTGCTAAGTGTGGTGATCACTGGTCTGGCCGCCTGGCTGCCCCTCAAGATGGCCGTTGACAGCCTCGAACGGCTGGAACTATAAGCATAATCAGAGGGATTAAGGTTCGGGCTTGTTGCAGACAGTAGAGGAGTGGCAGTAATGGGTGGACTCTTGACGGTGCTAGGGGTGCAGTGGACAGGTATTCGCAGCACCCTGCGGCGGTCAAACAGGGGTCAGCGGGTGAAGTATGCGCTGATCGCCCTCGGCGCACTACTGTTTGCCAGCAGCAACTTCCTGATCGTCCTCGCGCTGGTCAATCTACCGCGCTTGATCGACTACCTGAGCAAGGTAGGGGTGCGGTTGCCCAGCGAAGTAACCTCGACCAACCTGTTCGGGCTGGGCAGCCAGTTGCTCAGCTTCTTCTTCATTGGCGCGCTAATCTTCCTGCTGATCGATAGCATCAGCACGTCGCTACCCAATATCTACCAGGCCCGCGACCTGCCGCTGCTGCTCAGTAGCCCGCTCAGCGTGCGGCACGTCTTCTTCGCCAAGCTGACCGCTGGACTGGGCCGCCCCTACCTGCTCCTGACCATCCTCGGCCTACCCTACCTACTGGCAATCGGCATCGGCTTCAATGCTAGCTGGCCCTACTATCCGCTGGCAGTGGCCGCCCTGCTGCTGCTACCGCTACTAACCAGCGGCATTGGCGTACTGATCACCGCAGTGCTAGTGCGCTGGCTGCCCGCCCGCCGCATCAGCGAAGCCCTGGCGATCATCGGTGGGCTGATCGGGATTGGCATCGCCGGGGTGATCGTGATCACGAGCGTGACTGCTTCGCGGGGGGGCAACGTGCAGCAGGAAGCAACCAGGCTGATCACCTCAGTTGAGTTGACCGAGGCAGGGCCGTTGCCCACTGGCTGGATTGCCTATGCGCTACGTTCGGCAGGGCGCGGCAACCTGGGTGAGGGGCTGCTGTGGGGAGGGTTGTTCGCCGCCTTCGCTATCTTCTGCTATGTGGGTGGCACCCTGATCTCAGCCAACCTGTTCTATGATGGCTGGGTCAATCTGGGTGTGGGTAGTGGGGCCAGCCGGGCCGAGTTGCGTCGCCGAAGCGAGGGCCGCCGCCACTACAATGCTAGCGAGATACTTGAGCAGGTCTACGGTGAGCAGGTGCAGGTGACACACAAGCGATCAGCGATTCAACAGTCGGCACGGGTGGGGGCGGCGGTGTCAACCTGGCGCAGCGTGCTGCGTAAGGATTTGCGCGTCCTCTCCCGTGAGCCAGCCTACATCATCCAACTACTTGGCCCTGGCCTCGTCACCATGCTCTTTATCTTGCAGGCCAGACAGTCGGCTAACCTCAACTCGGCCTCACCCAGCACCGCTGGAGCCGCCTTCTTCACCGTCTGCCTCTGGGTGCTGTTCATCAGCAGCTTCGCTAGCGGATTGCTAGGCCTAAGTGCCTTCACCCGCGAACAGAAGGCGATCTGGATGCTCAAGCTGTCGCCGCTCGGCTTCACCCGCCTGGTACTAGCCAAGTTCCTGCTCACCTACCTGATCCTGGCCGCTTTCGGCACTAGCTTCAGCCTCCTATACAGCATCCTGGTCGGGGCCAAGTGGTGGCAACTGCTGGCCTTCATCGGCGTGGTGGTGGTCGGTGGGCTAGGTGCGGCCAGCCTGTGCGTGGGCATTGGCACCAGCTTCGGCACGCTCAACTCGCTCTCACCGCAAAGCATCAACGTGCTGACCGCGATTGGTTCGCTGATCGGCCTGCTCCTCTACCAGGTCTTCCTCTTTGCCGCCGTAGTCATCAGTGGCACCCTGCTCATGCAGGGAGTGGCTATCGGATTGCTGGGCCTTGTTCCTACCATTCTCTACATCGCTGGTGCTACCGTGCTGCCCCTCTACATCGCTCGCCGCCGCCTGGAACGACTGGACATCTGAGGACTGCGGGCAAGGCAGCCAACCTCCGCAGCTTGCAACCAGGGGTAGGATAGGGTATAATAGGCAAGCACGCAACACGCCCTGCCTGCTTCGGCCAGGTCTTACGCGGCGGGATGCCGCGAACCTCGTCAGGGTCGAGAGGCAGCAGCGATAAGTGGCTAACCGGGTGCCGTAAGGCTACCTGACCGGGGCAGATAGGGTGAATGTGTGTAGGGCAAGGCTAACCACCTTGCCCTTTTTGTTGTATTACAAAGTAGGCCCAACCCTGACAACAAGGCACAGCTGTTGACGCTATGGCTGCCAAGTGCTAAACTAGGACAAATCCTTTCGGACATACGTGTAAGTTGGCTGGCGTAGCCAACCTGGTTCTGCCCCAAACAGGTGGACTTGGAGGTGAAACGCTGATCCAGGATGGCAACCTGATGCTTGACAACCCCGCGACTGGAAACCGCGTGGGTAAGGTGATAGAAGATAGAGCAGAGCGGCCTAACCGCTCAGGAAAGGTAGTTATGAGAAGATACAAGCTGTTTAGCTATGTGGCGTTGATGATCATGGTGTCCCTCAGCCTGTTCAGCGTCGCCCAGGCTAGCACCCCGTCCGCTGCCCCCAGCGTGGCGGTTGTGCAAGCCAGCGCGCCAGTAGTGCGCTCTAGTCGCGCTGAGGCTACCCGCAAGATTGATGCCGACCTGCTGGCCCAGATGAGCCGTGATGATGCTCGCGTCAGCGCAATCATTGCCCTCAGCGAACAAGCCAACGTCAACAACGAGATCAGCCCTAGCCGCTGGGCGGAGAAAGGCTGGTACGTCTACAACCAGCTTACTGCTACCGCCACGCGTACCCAGGCTAACTTGCTCAACGAGATCGGCAAGCTGGAAGCTAGCGGCCAGGTGACGAAGAAGCGGAGCTTCTGGATCTCCAACTCGGTTGTGGTTGAAGGTAGTGCTGCCGCGATCTGGCAACTGGCTGAGCGTAGCGATGTTGCCCGCCTGCGGCTCAATGGTCGCCACTTCCAGGCCGAGCAGAGTACGGAGAGTAAGACCCCCCTGAACAGCCCCAACACCCTCACCTATGGTGTGCAGATGATCAAGGCAGATCAGGTGTGGGCGACAGGTAATCGGGGTGCCAACATTGTGGTCGGTAGCCTCGACAGCGGCGTGAATGGTACCCACATTGCTCTCGCCTCCAAGTGGCGCGGTGCGGCTAGTGGCACGCTCCCTGGTCCTGACTACAACTGGAAGAATGTTGTTCCAGCTGGTGACAACGACAACCCTACCGACTACGACCCCGCTAATAATCACGGCACCCACACTACTGGCACGATGGTCGGCGATGACGGCGCAGGCAACCAGATCGGTGTAGCCCCAGATGCCAAGTGGATAGCCTGCGATGCGATTGCTAATGGCACTAGCGATGCAGACTTGCTTGCCTGCTTCCAATGGTTCCTTGCCCCAACTAAGGTTGATGGCACCGTGCCGCGCCCAGACCTGCGCCCACAGGTGATTAACAACTCGTGGACTTTCGGTGGGGTTGGCACCTGCGACCTGAGCTTGATTAACGAACTGCGCGCCTGGACTGCCGCTGGTATCTACCCAGCCTGGTCAGGCGGCAACCTCAATCATGAGACCCAAGGCCAGAACGCTTCGCCCAACAACTACCATGAGACTAAGGAGACTGGCGCAATCTCCAGCAACGGCAACATTGCCGACTTCAGCAGCAGCGGCCCCTCTGTCTGTACTGGTGAACTGCACCCGCTCGTCGTCGCTCCTGGTGTGTCTGTGCGTTCGGCGCGTGGTACTAGCACCTATGCCAGTATCAGTGGCACCTCGATGGCTAGCCCGCACCACGCTGGCACGGTGGCCTTGATGTTGCACACCAACCCCGCCCTTTCGATCACAGACACGATCAACATCCTGACCCAGACCGCTACCTTCTCCTCGACCTACGCCAACCCACCTGCGCCCTATAGCAGCACCCGGCCCAACAACCTCTACGGCTGGGGGCTAATTAACGCAGAGTACGCAGTACGCGTAGCTGGTGGCGCACCGCTGAACACTCCAGCTGCGACTGCCACCGCTACCCTGAGTGCCACTGCTACCCCGACTGCCACCGCCACCCTGAGTGCGACTGCTACCCCGACTGCGACCGCTAGCCCGACTGCGACCGCTATCTTGAGTGCCACGGCTAGTCCGACTGCCACCGCTACCTTGAGTGCTAGCCGAACCCCAGCATCTTGCACGATCAGCTTCACCGACGTGCTGACCAACAACATCTTCTACGACGACATTCAGTATCTCGCCTGTCGGGGTATCGTCAACGGCGCGAACGGCCTGTTCCGCCCCAACGACAGCACCAAGCGCGGTGAGTTCGCCAAGATCGCTGTCCTCGGCTTCAGCATCGCCAGCTTCACCCCGGTTACCCCCACCTTCAACGACGTACCAAGCAGCAACATCTTCTACGGCTTCATCGAAGCTGCCGCCCATGCTGGGGTGGTCAACGGCCTCGCGGCTGCCCAGTGCGCTGCCCTCGGCACCCCTGGCACCTGCTACGGCCCCAACGTGCTGATCAGCCGCGTGCAGGTTGCCGTGATCGTCCAGCGAGCAAAGGGTTACCCCCTCGCCACGCCGACCACCCCCACCTTCACCGACGTGCCAGTAGGTGCCTTCGGCTTCCAGGCCATTGAGACCCTGGCCGCCCGCAGTATCATCAACGGGGCAGCCTGCGTCGCCCCCCAGGTCGGCCTCTGCTTCCGCCCGAACGACAACATCCGCCGCGGTGAACTGAGCAAGGTCGTGCATCGCGCTATCGAGAGCAATAACGCTACGGCCACTGTCACCGCCACCGCTGCGGCTGCCACCAGCACCGTCACTGGCACAGTGGTTGCTGCCACCAACACCGCCACCGCTGCGGCTGCTACCGCCACCCCAACCCGCACTGCCACCGCTACTGGCCCTGTCGCGGTCGGGGTTGCCAACTTCGCCTTCTCGCCAGCAGTGATCACCATCACTACTGGCACCACCGTGCAGTGGACGAACACTGCTGGCTTCCACAATGTTCATTCATTGACCGGCCCAGAGAGCTTCAGCAGCACCACTGCGGCTGCGCCCTGGGTCTACACTCACACCTTCACCATCGCTGGCGATTACACCTACCAGTGCGATATCCACCCTGGCTCCATGCAAGGGGTTGTCCACGTAGTTGGTGCTGACCTGGCGGCCCGCCCAGCGGCAGTCGATCACGGCAAGGCCGACCTGAAGGCCAAGATGCCCGACATGGATATGAGCCGCTAACCACCGACCACGTAGAACAACTACCAGTCAACTGGCCCCCGCTTCTCCAGCGGGGGCCAGTTTTGCGCGCTCTTTTGGCGACTTGACGAAAACCGCCTGGCTGCCTATAATGGGGGTAGGCCAGCGCGTTTGGCAACGAAGCGGCGCGACAGAGAGCGACGGAGGTAGGGCAATGGATGCAGCCGTACTGGAACAAGCGAAGCAGGGCGATGCCGACGCATTCGCTGTGATCTACGAGCAGTATCATCTGGCAATCCACAATTACGCCTATCGGCTGCTGGGCAACCAGGAGCAGGCCGACGATGTAACCCAGGAGAGCTTCATTCGCGCCTACCAACACCTGCGCGAGCTACGCGACGAGGCGGGGCTGCAAGCCTGGCTCTACCGCATCGCCTCCAACATCTGCATGGACAGCCTGCGCCGCCGCCGCATTATCTCCTGGCTGCCGCTGCGTCATGATAATGACGACGACGAGCAGCACGGTAGCCGCAATGAGCAGGATGCCCAGGTGCCACCTACCCCTGATTTCAGCATCCAGTACGCCGAGTCCGACCTTGTCCACAAGGCTCTCGCTCTGCTACCCCCCCCGCTAGCCACCTGCCTGGTGCTACGTACCGTCGAAGGCTTCTCCTGCGAGGAGATCGCCGACATCCTCAAGATACCACGTGGCACCGTCTGGAGTCGGCTGGCCCGCGCCCGCGAACTGTTCGTTGCTAGCTACAACCAGGTGAGCCACGAACTGGGAGGCAGATAGAGTTGGGTTGTTCCGGCTACAAAGACCTCCTCTCTCGCTACATAGATAATGAACTAAGTAAGCGTGAGCGCGAAGAACTACTTGCACACCTGCAACATTGTAGCAAGTGCAGCCACGCCCTGGCAAAGTACCGGCAAGTGGAGAGCCTGCTGGCCCAACCTGGCCGCGAGGAAACGAGGCCGAACCCAGCGGTGCGCGACCGCGTGTTGGAGGCAATCCGTCCCGCCAGCCAGCAGCCTCCCCGCCCCCTGCGCCTCCCCGCCCACCGGGGCCGCCTGCGCTGGGTGGGACTGCTTGCCCTGACCAGCGCAACCTTCATCTTCACCGTACTGCTGGCCCAAAGCCAGACGGGGTTTCTCACCAACTTGCTGACCAGCCCGCCCAAGCCGAGCAGCACACCCGACTTTGGTGCTACTGCGCTGGTCAGCAAGGCAGCTACTGCTACCTCGGTCGCTGCCCTACCGCCCGCCCATGTGGTCAGCGTGCAGCCAACCACCAGCCCGCTGGCTCTCGACCAGCCGATTGTTGCCCGCTTCGACGTGGCGATGATGCAGACCTCAGTGGAGGAAGCCTGGCAGATCGCGCCGCCTGTCCCTGGTAGCTTCCTCTGGACAGCCGACAACGAGCTAACTTTCCAGCCCTACAGCCTCGGCTATCTACCCGGCATCACCTATACCCTGACGATCAGCAACACCGCGCATGGCAGCACCAACGGCGCACTGATCACCCCGGTCGTCTACAGTTGGATGACACGGCCAGCACCCCGCCTGCTTAGCCACGAGCCAGCCGAGTTCGCCAGCAGCACGCCGCTGACCGCCCCACTTACCCTGCGCTTTGATCGCTCGATGCAGCACGCTGCTGTGCAGGCCGCCTTCAGCCTCAGCCCCAGCCAGCAGCTTGAGTGGACATGGGCGGCAGACAGCCAGAGTGCGACAGTGCAGCCGACCACACCCCTCAATCCCAACCTGGCCTACGTGGCTACCCTCGGCCATGCTGCCCTCGACAGCAGTGGGGTTAGCATTGGCCGCGACCAGGCCTGGCGGTTCAGCACAGCAAGCCTGGCCCAGCTGACGTTTGCTGCGACCACCCTGGCGGGCAACATAGTACTACCCCTCGCCTATAGCCCGGCTGCGAGCTACAGCCTCACCTACACCCTCACCCGCCCAACCCTGACTGCCACCAACTTGCGCTTCGACCTCTACCATGTGATCCCCACTGCGGTCGCCTTTGGCAGCCGCGCCGATCAGCGCACCCTGCTTGCCAGCTTCGCCGCCCCCGCCGAGGGCAGTAGCTCCTTGACCGCCATCCTCGCCTTCGACCTGCCAGCAGTGGGTGACTATCTCCTGTTGCCCCAAATCGAGGGGGACGACCTGTTCAACCGCACGGTGCAGGGCTGCCTGCTGATCGTCGGGGCAGAACAGGTGCGGGTGGAACAGGTTGGCGCACAGGTGATCCTCTGGGCTACTAGTGGGGGGGCAGTGGTAGCAGGGCTGGCCCAGTTCTACGACGCGCAAGGGGTGCTGCTGGACAGCGGCCCAACCGATGCAACTGGTAGCTACCTGACCACCCTTGCTCCCGGCGTGCGGCCTGCCTTTGCTGCCCTACGAGTAGGAGACCAGATACGCGCAGTGCTGCCGCTCGACGGCCAGCCTGCCCCCGCCAGTACCGCTCGCCTCTATGCCTACAGCGACCAGCGCAGCTACCAGCATGGGGAGAGCAAGATCAACTTCAAGGCGATCCTTTTTCTCGGTGACAGCGCAGGCTATAAACCTGCTGTGGGCGAGACCACGATCAACGTCGCCCTAGAAGATGCGGCGGGCGCACAGATTGCCAGCACTGCCTTGCGGCCCGACGACTTTGGCGCGGTCAGCGGCTCCTTTCCACTGTTGACGGGCCTGCTGGGGGGCTGGTACAGCCTGAAGGCGACCGCCCTCGACCAACAGTACAGCCAACCCCTCTACGTGCAGGGCGGCTTCGGCTGGCAGAGCGCAGAGCAGCTAGCGAATGCCGCTCCGCTACCCCCCCCCCGCAGCGACGAGCCTGCCAACAACAGCCGCTTCACGGCAGCAGCCCGCAGCTACCAGGTGGGCGAGACCGCCGCCCTCACCCTCACCCTACCAACGGCACCGACCACCCCAATGGCGGGGCTGCTGCTGCTGCGCCGTGATGGGATGATCAGCCGCCAGCCAGTGGTGATCACGGCGGCGGAGAGTAGTTTCAGCTTGCCGCTGCCCACTGCTGCCCAGCCACTGGCGGTAGCAGAACTACTGCTGGCGGATGGCAGCGGCAGCCTGCGAGTGCCAGTGCAGGTAGGGGCGCGCAACCCATTGCTAGACGTGCGGCTGGGCCTGCCCGCCAACATCCATCCTGGCACGCCAACTACCCTCACCCTCGCCCTGAGTAATGGCGGCCAGCCGAAGCGGGGCAGCGTCAGCCTGGCGATCAGCAGCCAGCCTGCCGCTGACAGCCTACCCTCTTACTTCTACCCCCCCTTCAGCCTGGGGCTGGTGGGGCAGAGCGAGCCGGGTAGCGTCGCTTACTGGAACGCCAACCTGGTGGTCAGCGAGAGTGGTGTGCTGACTGTCCCCTTCGTGCTACCCAACGACGCGGCAGGGGGCTGGTGGCTAACGGCGCGGGCTATTGGGGACGACGGGGCAGTAGGCGAGACGGTTAGCCGCCTGACAGCGGTCGAGCCGCTCAGCCTGCGCCCGCTCACCCCCACCTATTTTGTGCAGGGGGATCGTGCTACCGTTGGCGTGCGGCTGCACAATAGCACCGGGCTGCCGCTCAAGGGCCGCGTCACTCTTAGTTCGGACGGCCTCACCTTCCTCAAACTCAATACCCTCCCCGCCGCTCAGGACGTGCTGATCGCTCCCTTCAGCGACCGCGATGTACAGTGGAGGGTCGAGATGCGGCGCAGCGGCAATGTTGACCTGGTGTTCGACTTTGCGGCTAACAGCGACGGTAGCCGCGAGTTGGGCCTGCTGCTGGATAGCTCCCGCGAGTTGCGCGTCCTCGTGCGCCCAGTCAGCCCACCCATCGTTAGCGCACTCGCGGGCGTGGCCGAGGAGGGGCAGCCGCTCACCTTCACCATCGCTAGCAATCTCGCCAGCGATCTCAGTCGGGTGGAGCTAGAAGTCGCGCCGTCACTAGCCGCCTTCCTGCTTGGCAGCATAGAGGCGATGACGGACGCGCCAGCCACGGGGGTGGAGCAGATCAGCAGCCAGGCGGCCAGCGTCGCTAGCCTCGATCTCGCCCTGCGCCAGTTGCGCTACAGTAGGCTGACCCTTGCCCCTGCCAGTGCCATGCTAGCCCGCACCTTGCCGCTAGTCTACGCCAGCCAGCAGGCAGATGGTAGCTGGCTGCTGGCTGGTAAGTCGGACTTCAGCACGACAGCCCTCACCCTGCACAACCTTGCGCGGCTGCGCGACAGCGGTGTGCCACCCGACAACAGGGTTAGCAGCCACGCGGTTGCCTACCTGCGGTCGCAACTACCCACCTTGCAGGGAGAAGACCTGGCCTACGCTTACTACGTGCTGGCTCTCTACGGGGCCGCCGACCTTGATGAGGTGCGCCCGCTGCTCGCCGCCCCGCTCGACTCCTTCGGTCAGGCCGCCCTGATCCTTGCCCTCGACAAGCTGGGCGACCGCTCTGCTGCCCGCCTGCTCGCTCGCCTGCTCAGTAGTCAGGCGATGCTCGACGCACAGGGGGCGCACTGGCTGGCCGCCTCTGCCCCGGCCAATCTTACCAGCGCAACCGTGCTGCTTGCCCTCAGTGGCAGCCTCAGCGATGACCCGAATATTGGGCGAGGGGTACGCTGGCTGGCAGCCCAGCGGGTGGCTGGGGGCTGGGGTTCGCCACGTAGCGACGCAGCCGCCCTCGAAGCTCTTAGCAACTATGCAGCGGCGACCAACGACGGCCAGATCATCAGCCTGGCTAATCGACCTGCCGAGGGCGATGGCCCTGCCGTTGGTGGATCGCGCCCAGCCAACCAGGCACGCAGCTACCGGGCCTACCTGAATGGCACGCTGCTCAACGAGGCGGATGGCAAGCTGACCTCCAGCCCGCTCGACGACCGTACCCGCCTCAAGTTGCCCCTCGATCAGCTACACAGCGGCGCGAACGTCCTTCGCCTGGCAACGCAGGAAGGGGTGCCGCTCTACTATGCCCTGACCCTGGTCGCTTACCCAGCGATCAACGCCAGCTTTGGCGCGAGTGACGAGCAGGCAGGCCAGTTCGCAGGCAACCCCCGCACCGTCTCGGCCAGCGAAGGGAGCGACCTGCGCCTGGAACGCAGCTACAGCCGCCTGGCTGGTAGTGGCCCGCTCAAGCCGGGTGATCTCGTGCGTGTAGCCCTGACGGTGACGGCTGGCATCCCCCTGAGCGGGCTGATGGTCAACGACTACCTGCCAGCGGGCCTGACCCTCTCTGGCCCAGAGTGGCCTGCGCCCACTCCCCGGCGGCAGGCCGGTGCTTTTGGCGAGGACGAGGTGGCTAGTGACCAGCCCGCCACTACGCCGCAGGGGTTTGGCGCAGAGCAAGGGCAGGTTAGCTACTATCTGCCGGAGGTGGAGGCAGGGCCGGGGGTCAGCTACCGCTTCACCTACCTGGCCCAGGCCAGCAGCTATGGAATCTTCATCGCCCCCCCCGCCACCGTTTCGGGACGAATGGGCAGCACAGCACACACGGCCAGCGACGTGATCACCATCGAACAGGAGGATGCGGCGAAGTTATGGAGAAGTTCATCATCGAAGGCGGCCACCACCTCAGCGGCACGATCCGCCCGGCGGGGAACAAGAACGCAGCCCTACCCTTGCTAGCCGCTTGCCTCCTCAGCGAGGAGACGATTACCTTCCACAATATGCCACAGATCGGTGACGTGCATACGATGCTGGCAATCCTCGACGATCTCGGCGTGACGGTCAACACCGACCGCTGGCGAGGCGAAGGGGTGGTCAGCCTCACCGCTGCCGAAATCCGCAAGAGCGAGCCAGACCCCACTCTAGCCCGCAAGATACGCGCTTCCCTGGTGCTGATGGGGCCGATGCTAGCCCGCCTGGGGCAGGTGAAGATGGGCCACCCAGGAGGCGACCCGATTGGCAGCAGGCCAGTGGATACCCACTTTCAGGCACTCGGCGCGCTCGGTGCAGCCTGGGAGGTGGGCCGCACCACGTACACGCTCAGTGCAGCCCAGGGCTTGCATGGAGCCGACATCTTCCTGGTGCAGGCCAGCGTGACTGGCACAGAAAACGCGATCATGGCGGCAGTGCTGGCGGCTGGGCGTACTACTATCCTCAATGCAGCCAGCGAACCGCACGTACAGGAACTCTGTCACTTCCTCAACAAGCTGGGGGCGCAAATCACGGGTGTGGGCAGCAACCAGCTAACCATTGACGGTGTGGCCCGCCTGAGTGGCGGCGAGCATACCATCGAGAGCGACTACATCGAGGTGGGCAGCTACATCGGGCTGGCGGCGATCACGGGCAGCGAACTGCTGATCAAGGATGCGGTGCCGCAGCATATGCGGATGACGCGGCTGATGTTCGAGCGGTTGGGGGTTCGTAGCGAGGTGCGCGGCGGCGACCTGTTTGTGCCTGGCGGTCAGCAGTTGAGGGTCAGCTACGACGTGCATGGTGGGGTGGCCTACATCGACGACGCACCCTGGCCTGGCTTCCCCGCCGACGTGATGAGCATCGCGCTGACGGTGGCGACCCAAGCTGAGGGGACGATCTTGATCTTCGAGAAGATGTTTGATGCCCGCCTGTTCTTTGTGGACAAGCTGAACAGCATGGGCGCACGGATCATCCTCTGCGACCCCCATCGGGCGGTGGTGATCGGCCCAGCCCGCCTGCACGGGGAGGAGCTATCCAGCCCCGACATCCGTGCTGGCATGGCCTTGCTGCTGGCTGCCCTCTCAGCCGAGGGGACGAGTACGATCTTCAACGTGCAGCAGATCGACCGGGGCTACGAGCGGATCGAGGAGCGGCTGCAAGCCCTGGGTGCGCGGATCGAACGCCAGCCGGTCGCGGACTAGTAGCGGTAGCCCTTCACCAGACACAGGAGCAGCATGGCAGCAATCACCAACTTTGAGCAGTTGCGGGCGGAGGCGAAGCGGCGCGGGCCGCTGACGGTGGCAGTCGCCGCTGCTCAGCAGTATTCGAGCATTGAGGCGGCCCGCGAAGCCTGCGACGCAGGGATCGCCAATGCGATCCTGGTTGGTGACGAGGAGCAAATCCGCAAGATCGCGGCGGAGAACGCGGTCAGTCTGGATGGCTTGCGCGTCATAGACGTGCCAGAGGTACACGAGGCGGCGCGGGAGGCCGTGCGCCTCGTCCACGACGGCACCGCCCAAATCCTAATGAAGGGCAAGCTGGAGACGGCAGACCTGCTGCGCGCCGCTCTCAACAAGGAGGCGGGGCTGCGGGCTGGCGCGCTGCTGACGGTGGTGTGGGTAGGTGAGATACCGGGCTTTGGCCGCCTGCTGTTCATCAGCGACCCTGGCGTGGTGATCAGGCCGACGATTGACCAGAAGGTAGATATTGTACAGAACGCGATCAATGTCGCTCTGCGCCTGGGGCTGATTGAGCCGAAGGTGGCGGTGCTGGCTGCGCTGGATATGGTCAGCCCGACGATCCCAACCACGGTGGATGCAGCCAACTTGAGCAAGATGGCGGATCGCGGCCAGATTACTGGGGGTTATGTGGATGGGCCGCTGGGCTTTGATACTGCGATTTCGCCAGCCGCTGCCCTGGCGCATGGCTTGCGCGGACCAGTTGCTGGTCAGGCTGATATCTTGATCGTGCCAGATATTGAGGCGGGTAACGTGCTAGTCAAGGGGCTAACTTACTTCGCTGGGGCAGCCAGCGCAGTGATAGTCGCAGGCGCACGCGCTCCCATCGTGATCACCAGCCGGGCCGACCCGCCGGAAACCAAGCTGACCAGCATCGCCCTCGCCGCCCTGCTAGCCAGCAGTCCACTGCCTCTCCACGAGACGATCCTCACCCTCGCCGACGTGCAGCAGCGCAGTTGAGCGGCTAGATGTTCGCGCTTAGCGATTGTGAACCGCTACTCTCCGCAAACCTCTTTCCCCTGAACGCCACAGATCGTGTATAATCACACAGGTACAACCGAACCAAACCACAACTGGAGAGGAGACCTGCTATGAAGCTCAAGCTGCACCGCACAGTCCGCACGCCGCACTCCGAGGAGATTTACGTCTACGACCTGGATGAGAAGGATGACGCGGGCGAACCGCTGGATATCGGCAAGATGGACTTGCACTACACCGAAGATCAGATCGTCGGTACCCTCTTGCTCTGGCAAGATTGGCAAGAGGGCGTGGGCGCAAGCCTGGACTTGCAGGCGGTAGTGGACGAAATCTTGGAGGAAATCTCCGAGCCGCTGGGCGTACCTGCCGAGTATGACATCGAGTACTACCTCTGCAACCGCGACAGCCGCCAGTTTGTCAGCAATATTGACGACGACTTTGACGAGATGTACGACAGCGATGACATCTACGGCGATGAGGAGGCCGACGAGGCGGATGAGAGCAACACCAGCGACCCCACCACCCGGCAGGCCAACGCCAACACCGACAGCAACAAGTAGACCTGGGGCGCATGGCACGCACAACCGCAGATCAGGCAGGGGCGCACAGCAGTGCGCCCTTCATCTTTGTTGAGAGGGTTGAACTATGAGTCCCTTCTTCCAGTTCCGCAACCTCGCTGCCCAGGCTGGCTTGCGCCACGCAATCACCCGACGCTGGCGACCACAGCCCGACGGCACGATGGTCGAGTTCAACCTCGGCTACCGCTCCGCCGCCCATCGCCTAGAGGACACCGCCGCCAACTGGCGATACCTGGCCGCCGAGTTGGAGATCGAGCCAGCGCAGATCGTGGGGGCGCAGCAGGTGCATGGCGGCGTTGTTGCCCCGGTTGGCCGCGCCAATTGGGGGGCAGGTATTCGGCTGCAAGCCTTTGCCACCAGCGTAGAGGGCGCAGACGTGGTGGATCAGCCACCAGAGCAGCCCGCCGTTGCCAACGCTGACGGGCTGGTGACGGCGGTGCCGTACACCTGGCTGCTCTGCGCCTACGCTGACTGTGCGCCACTGCTGGCATACGACCCCCGCCAACGGGCTGTTGGCCTGGCCCACGCGGGCTGGCGCGGGACGGTAGCCGGTATTGGCGCGGAGATGGTGCGCCAGATGGCCGCCACCTTCAGCAGCGATCCCGCCGACATCCTCTGTGGCATCGGCCCCGCCGCTGGGCCAGAGAGCTACCAGGTGAGCGAGGAGGTGATCGCAGCAGTGCTAGCTGCCTTCCCCCACCAAGGGGAGACCCTGCTGAACTTTAGCGGGCAACCAGCGGGCCACGCCCTGCTCGACCTGTGGCAGGCTAACCGCAGCACCCTGCTTGCCGTGGGCGTGCCAGCCGCCAACATCGAAGTGGCTGGCATCAGCACCCTGACCAATGCAGACCAGTTCTTCTCTGCTCGCGCCGATGGTGGCTTGGCGGGCAGGTTCGTGGCGGTGATCGGGCTGCGGGGGGCAGATGCGCCAACTTTGCGCTCCTAGCACGCTGCCCCGCGCTTGCCCGCTGCGTGCTATAATGGCTGGAGCCAAGATGACTTTAGCTAAAGGAGGGTAAGCGGATGGTGACGCAAACGACAGGGCGAACGTTCCCCCGGCTGGCCGGGCTGCCAGTGATCGGCAACCTGCACACTTTCCTGCGCGACCGCGTTGGTATGCTCGATCAGGTGAAGGAGCAGTGCGGCGACATTGGTGGCTTCCAACTGCTGGGCTGGCACGGCGTGATGATCAACTCCGCCGAGTATGCGCGCCATGTGTTGGTCACTGACGCGGCTGAGTACGAGAAGGGCATGGTGCTACGCCGCTACCTGCGCCCAATCCTCGGTGATGGGATGCTCAACAGCCTCAACGTCAAGCACCGCCGCTTGCGGAAGCTGGCCTCGCCCGCCTTCCACATGAAGCGGATCGCGGGCTACGCAACCACAATGGCCGACCACGCCGAACGCGCCCAACGACAGTGGGTGACAGGGCAGGTGGTGGATGTGCAACAGGAGATGACCCGCATCGCGCTAGGTATCGTCGGCAAGACGCTGTTCGACACTGATGTGCTGGATGAGGCGGACGAACTTGGCCGCGCCCTGACCACGGTGCTACATCACGCCAACACCCAGATCACTGCGCTGGTAAGGGTGCCACTGCATTGGCCGACTTTGCGGCATGGGGCAGTGCGCCAGGCAGTAGCCCGCTTGGACGCGACGATCTACCGCCTGATCACCGAACGACGGCGCAGCGGTGAGGACAAAGGCGACCTCCTCTCTATGCTGATCGCCGCCCAGGACGAGACGGATGGTAGTCTGGACGACAGCCAGTTGCACGACGAGGCGATGACTATCCTGCTGGCTGGCTACGAGAACACCGCAAACTCGCTGGCCTGGACCTGGTACCTGCTCACCCAGCATCCTGAGATGTACGAGAGGGTGGCAGCCGAGGCCGACGCAGTATTGGGCGGGCGGTCGCCAGTGATGGCCGACCTGCCCAAGCTGACCTACACCATGCAGGTACACAAGGAGGCGATCCGCCTCTACCCGCCTTTCTACGTGATCGAGCGGGAGACCAGCCACGACCTCAACCTGGACGGCTACCGCATCCCCGCTGGCACCTGGGTGATCATCAGCCCCTACTTCCTGCATCGCCGCGCCGACTACTACCCGCAGCCACTGCGGTTTGACCCTGAACGGTTTACCCCGGCAAACGAGAAGCGGCTGCCCGCCTATGCTTACATCCCCTTTGGGGCAGGGCCACGCATCTGCATTGGCAACAACTTCGCTATGATGGAGATACAGATCGTCCTTGCTGCTCTTGCCCAGCGCATCCGCTTCAGCCTGGAGCCAGGCCAGCAGGTTGAGCCAGAGCCACTGATCACCCTGCGCCCAAAGGGCAAGCTGCTGATGCGCGTGACGCGACGGTTATAGGTGTCGCTGGATAGCAGAATGGCCCTCAGCCAGACGGCTGTAGGGCCATTGCTACGGGAAGGGAGAGGAAGCTAGCGGCTTAGGCTACTGCCTTCGGGCTGATCCCCTCGATCCAGTGTGTGTCTGGGTCGCCAGCTACCGCCTTCGGGCTAATCCGCTCGATCCAGTGTGTGTCTGGGTCGCCAGCTACTACCTTGGGGCTGATCCCCTCGATCCAGTGTGTGTCTGGGTCGCCAGCTACTGCCTTCGGGCTGATCCCCTCGATCCAGTGTGTGTCTGGGTCGCCAGCTACCGTCTGAACCTGGTTGGTGGTCAAGTTAAAGGGTGCATAGCCACCCACGAAGCAGGCACTCGACACTACTAGCCACAAAGCGACAACTGCGCCAGCCACAATCTTCTTGGTCATCTTAGTATCTTTCTTTATAGATGCCCAGCGGACGGGCAGTAATCAGCTTCGTTTTGGTTGATTGGTGGCTGGTTGGACGGGGTGGGGTTAGCTACTATCCGGACTCGTTAGCCCCGCTCAGCCTGCGCTCCAACTCGGCCAGGCGTTGCTCTACGGTGCTGAGGCGGGTGGCAAGGAGGGCAGAGCGGAGCAACTCATGTTGGCTACCGCCTACCTGTGGCGGCGTGGTCAGCCGCTGGAGAGAGGCCAGCCCAGCGGCTAGCGCGCGCTGGTGAACAGTCAGGGCGGTCCGCCCCCGCCCAGGGTTGCTACCTGGGGGGGAGGACTGCAGCAGAACAGGGTCGGAGGACCATGGCAGGAGAGATGAGGCAAAATTGCGCCAGCGCACTGTTGAGGATGCGCCTCCCTTTAGCCGCTCATAGAACCCCGGCAGGGCCGACACCTCGCCCTTTGCCTGTATTACATAGAAGTTGGCTTCGTTGCGAACCTGGTCAATGACCAGTCCCACTCTGGGACTGCCAAAGCCCAATCGCTGGATGTTCTGGTCGTTAGCCGTGAACTCGGTGCCGCCATTGGGCCGTGAGTGGTACCAACCGACGATCCGCATATTCAAGTGCTGTGCGGCCTGGGCAAGTAGGGTCGCCCAGCCCTCGTGACTGAAAACGAAATGGCCTGCCATCGCCAGGGGGTAGGGCAGCGCGTCGGCGACCCATAGGTGCTGGCGGCTGTTGGCAGCGTATATCTGGCCGAGCAGCAGCCCCCCGACCTCGACCCGGCTAGCCCGCGCCTGGGCCATCACCTTTGCGTAGCTGCTCTGGCTAAAGGAAACTTGTACGCTAGCTTGCTCTGGTTCGCCCCAAATAGCGTGTTGCTCAGGGAAGCAGAAGGGGCTAGCGGGTAGGTAAGGGATGCAAGCGGTTTGCTCAAGCACACGCCCTGTGCTGCTGGAGGCCGCAGCGACAGGCCTGCTGCCCTCGGCAAGTGGGGTCGTCAGCAGGCGCAGGGTGTCATGGTCAACCACCCCAGCCGCCCGCAGCGTCGTGTCGCCAGCCAGAAGCTGACCGCTACGGCGCAGGAGCAGGCGAGCCTCAACCGGAGCTGTCACCCCCAGGCTGGGTAGCAGCGGTGGCAGCAGCGCAGCCAACCGCGCGTCACTGGGTAGCAGTACCTCAAAGCGGTTGTCACCCAGCAGATCAACGATGTACACAACTTGCTTTTTCATCAGGCCACTCCTTGCCGTTCGTTTCAGAACTGCAAGAGCATCGTACCCGCAAGCCTGTGGCTGGCTATGTCATTCTGTGTCAGCACTAAAACTTGACAAAGCTCGATTTCTGATCTAAGATATAGGTGGGGAAGATATGGAGACGCAACAGAGGGGGAACAGGCGATGTACAACCTTGACCGCTTCTGCGAGGCGGTGACAGCCCACTGCCATCAAGCGCGGGTGTTTGACGGCAAGAAGGCCCGGCAGCAAGACCTGGCTGACGCGATCAACATCAGCCTCACCGCCCTCAACAAGCGGCTGCACAACAAGGACGGCCACCACCTCAGCCACGAGAATGCAAGGGCGATAGTGCGTACCCTGGCGGGCTGGGAGACGGTTAGCAGTCAGGCTGAAGCGCGGGCGTTGCTCGACCTGGTAGATTGCCCCGACTTCACCGCCGCCGAGTGGCAGGCCGCCCCGCTCTGCGATCTTGTTCCCGACCTGGCTGCGCCACCAGCCTCTGCGCCAGCCACCAGCCCTGCTACGCTGATCTACCGCCCCACTGCGCCGCTGCGGGTGCGGGGTAGGGTGGCAGAACTGGGCCGCTTGCGCCGCTTGCTCCGCCAGCAACGCTGCCTGGCGATCACTGGTCTGCATGGGCTAGGCAAGTCTACGCTCGCCACCCTCTACTACACCCAGTTTGAGCAGGAAGGCGGTCGCTGCTACTGGCAACTGATAGATGAGCATACAACAATGCGCGATTTGGCTGGCGGCTTCTTCGACGCTATTGGGCAGCCTCGCGACCTGGGGCGGCTAACCGCCGACCAGCAGGCAATTACCCTGCTCAACTGGTTGCGCCAGCAGCCCGAACGGTACCTCTTGGTGCTGGATAATTGCGAAGCCTTGCTGAACAAAAACAGTGTCTTCCGCCGCGAAGGTTTCGACCGCCTGCTGACGGGTTTGATCGAGCAGAGTGGCAATAGCGAAGCGATCCTTACCAGCCGCTACCTGCCACGCACCAACCAGGGGCGCGAACCGCTCGAGCTATGCCTCACAGGGCTGGACGCAGAGGAGGGAGCCTTGCTGCTGCGCGATCAGCAGATCGGCGAACTGCTAGGTGCCGAAGTGGGCGACCTGGACGCACTGCTGGCGACGGTCAGTACCAGAGCCAGCGGCCACCCTCTCGCCCTGATCTACCTGGTGCAGTTGCTGCGGAAGGGCTACACCCTCACTCGCTTGCTGGCCGACGAGCAGTTGTGGCGGGGCGAGATCGGGCAGAACCTGCTTGGTTCGGTCTACGCCCAGCTAACCCCCCATGAACAGCAACTGCTACAATTCATTGCCGTATTCGGCCAACAGCCGGTCACCAGGGCCGACGTAGCCGGGATGCTAGCCCAACTCAGCCCACCGCCAGATAAGTGGTCGCTCGCCAGCATCGAGCGGCACGCCCTGGTGCTGCGCCGCCGTGCGCTGGTCAGCATCGAACAGGACAGCTACTATCTCCTGCCTCTGGTGTGCCAGTTTAGTTATGAACAGCTAGCCCACGCCCCACGCTACCACGCCGCTGCCGCCCGCTACCTGCTTAGTTGCGCCCCTAATCCCAGCAACCCTGCCCGCACGCTGGCAGAGGCTCGCCCACTGCTGCGCGCCTTCGAGCAGTTCTGCGCCGCTGCCGACTACCAGGCCGCCCACCACCTGTTGGACGAGCGGCCCATCGCCTACTTGAGCGATGGTAGTCCGCTCAACCTGGTCGAGTTGCTGCACCGCTGGGGGGAGTACCAGTTGCTTGCCAGCCTCTGCGACCAGGTGTTGGTGGGCGAGAACGATTTGGCGGTGGAGCAGAGGGCCGCGGCTATGAGCAACGCGGGCTTGGCCTGCTACCTACTCGGCCAGATAGAGGACGCAGGGGATTACCAACAGCGGGCATTGGCCGCCCAGCCGAGCGATGAGCGGCAATTGGCGATCTGCCTGACCAGGCTGGGCCAGGCCAACAATCGGCGTGGTCAGCCCGACCTCGCCCTCAGCCAGCACGAGCAAGCCCGAGCCCACGCCGAAGCCGCAGGCGACCGCCGCATCCAGGCCCAGTGCCTCGGCAACCAGGCGATGGTCTATGGCGATCTTGCCCTTTATGGCGAGTCGCTGGCCCAACTGGAAGCGGCCTTGCTGCTGGCGCGGGCGAGCGGTGACGAGCGCGGCATTGCCAGCTATCTTGCCAACCTCGGCTCGATCCATTACAAGCAAGGGGCGCAGCAGGCAGCGGTCACTTGCTATGCCGAAGCCCTGGCGGTGGCCGAAGTGATTAACTACACAGAGTGCAAGGCGGGCTTGCTTGGCAACCTTGGCCTCACCCAGATGGCTTTGGGCGACTATCGGCAGGCAGTTGATCGCTACGAGCGGGCGATTGCGCTGGACGAGCAATGCGTCAACCTGCGCTCCCAAGCCATCAACCTCAACAACCTCGGCTACGCCCACGAGCAGCTTGGCTCCTACCAGCAGGCAGAGATGTACTACGCGCAAGCCTTCCTGGTTGCCACCCAGAGCGGCATTCGGCGCAGTGCGTGCCTGGCCCAGGCCAACCAGGGTAGTGCATACCGCGGTCTCGGCGACCTGGCAGCGGCGGTGGCCTGCAATGAGCGGGCCTGGAACCTGGCTGAGGAGCTGCAATACCCGCTAGGGATGACCAGTGCCGCCAATAACCTGACGCTCGTATATGCAGACCTGGGCGACTACCAACAAGCCCTCGACTGGGGCAACCAGGCTCTCACCTGCGCCAGCGAAGCAAAGAATGAGGAAGGCAAGGCCAAAGCCCTGGCTCACCTGGGCCACACCTACACCCTTGTCGGGCAGCAACAACAGGCTCATCGGCTGCTGCATGATGCTTTGCAGATTGTGCAGCGCACTGGCAACCGCCGCAATGAGGGACAGTGCTGGCACTACCTGGCCGACCTGTTCGCCACCCTACCTGCCCCGCGCGAGGCCGTCGCTTGCTACATCAAGGCGCAAACTCTGCGCGAAGCAACCAGCGACCCCCAGGCGGCGGCCAGTAGTGGGCGGATCGTTGATCTCTACCAGCAGACCGCCGCCACGCTCTGGCCCGACCTCTACGCCGCCGCGAGTGCGCTAGCCGTCCTACCAGGCTGGCTGCCCGCTCTCGTTGGCGACTAGCAAGCCACAACCACAAGGTTTTGCGGGCGGATCGCTGATCCGCCTCTTTTTTTGCCCGCAAATGATGGTCAGTTTCCTTGCAACTCTGATCTTTATTTGGTAGAATGGTTCTCGGTACGTGAAGCATTAACGAGTTACGAAGTATCACTGTGGCAGTAAGTAGTTGGCAGACATATTGGTTGACATGGGATGGAGGCGGTAATTGACGGATCGGGAGGCACAAGCACGGGTGATCCTCGGCTTCGGCGAAACGGTGATGACGATCATCGCCCGAAAGCAGGTTGAGAGTTGGATGCAGCGGGTTGACTTGACCTTCAACCAGATGCGGATGCTGCTGGTGATCCGCGATGCGGGCGAGGCTGGCGCGACGATGGGTAGCCTGCGCGAGCAGGTTGGGGTCGCCAGCCTCTCCGCAATCACCGGGCTGGTAGATCGGCTGATCGAACATGACTTCGTTGAGCGTCACCCTGACCCCAGCGACCGCCGCCTGGTTCGCATCCGCCTATCGCCCACTGGCATTGCCCAGCTAGAGGCGATGTACCAGACCGATAAGGCAGTATGGGGTACTGCCCTCGACAACTTGACTGATGAGCAGATCGCGCAGGTGGCCGAGGGCCTCAACCTGTTGCGGGCTGCCCTCGAACGCTGGTCAAACGACCAGCAACCCACCGCAAACAAGTAGCTTAGCATAGGAGGGAGTCCCCTTGTCCAAACTAACCGATTTCTCGCTCAAACGCGCTTCGGTAATCATCCTGCTGATCCTTGCAGTGGTGGCCGGTGGCGCATACACAACCACCCGCCTGCGTACCGAGTTGCTGCCCGATATCACCTTCCCGGTACTATCGGTGATCACTATCTACCCTGGGGCCAGCCCCAGCGATGTGGCCGAGGGCGTGACCAGGCCACTAGAGCAGGCGATGGGCAACACGGCCAAACTGCAAACCCTGCAATCTACCAGCGGCGAGAATCTCAGCCTGATCAGTGCCAGCTTCGCCTTCGGCACTGACATGAAGGAAGCAGCCAGCACGGTAGAGAACAGCCTCAAGTCGGTAGTGCTGCCCCAGAACGCAGTCGCAGCCCGCGTGCTACGCTTCGACTTCAACAGCTTCCCAGTCGTGCAGTTGAGCCTGCTCAGCACCGACAGCAAGTTGACCCCCAACCAGCTTGAGCAGATCGCCCGCGACCGGCTCGTTCCAGAGTTGGCGAAGATTGACGGTGTATTCAACGTAGAGGTAACGGGTGGCACCACCCGCGAGGTGCAGGTTGTCTTCGACGCAGCCAAACTGCGCCAGAAGAAGCTGACTGCTGGGCAGGTGAGCGGCATCTTGCAGGCCAACAACCTCTCCTTCCCCAGTGGCACGATTGAACAGAATGGCACCAGCGTACCAATCCGCACCACCAACCAGTTCACCAGCACAGCCCAGCTTGAGAACCTGATCGTCGGGGTAGAACTGCCCGCGGGTGCAACCGGTGCAGGTAGCGGCTTTGGCGGCGCAAGCGGCGCACCGGGCGGCGCACCAAGTGGCGGCGGCTTTGGCGGCGCAAGCGGCGCACCAAGTGGCGCACCAGGCGGCGTATCCACTGGCAGCGGCTTCAGCGGCAGCCAGGCGATCACGGGCAGCTTGCCGATCAGTGGCACTGCGACTGGGGCGGCAGCCTTCCAGCCCAGGCCGATCCTGCTCAAGGATATCGCCAGCGTGGTCGTCACCGACTCGGCGGCCAGCACTATCGTGCGGACGAACGGCCAGACCGCCGTTGGCATCTCGGTCAGCAAGGCGCGGGAGGGCAACACGGTTGAGATTTCGCACAAGATACGCGATACAGTCGCTCGCCTCGCTCCTGACTTCGCCAACCAGCAGATCAAGGTGGAGACGATCCAGGATCAGGCTCCGACCATTGAGGAGTCTATCGACGGGCTGCTGAAGGAGGGGCTGGTTGGCGCACTGTTCGCTATCCTGGTCATCTTCATCTTCCTACGCTCAGTGCGTAGCACGCTGGTTACGGCGATCAGCCTGCCGCTCAGCATCATCGCCACCCTGCTAATCATGGGCTGGCAAGGGCTGAACCTCAACATCTTCACCCTCGGCGGCATCGCCATCGCGGTAGGTCGGGTGGTAGATGACAGTATTGTGGTCTTGGAGAACATCTATCGCCACGTGCAGATGGGCGAGTCGCCCCGTGAGGCGGCCTTCAACGGCACCAAAGAAGTGGCCTCGGCGATCACCAGCAGCACGATCACCACGGTGGCGGTCTTCCTGCCACTCGGCCTGGTCGGTGGCATCATCGGCGAAATCTTCCTTCCCTTCGCCTTGACCGTCACCTACGCCCTGCTCTCCAGCCTGGTGATCGCCCTGACTGTAATCCCAGTGCTGGCAATGTTCTTCATCAACGCCCGCACTGTGCGCCACGAGGAGGGCGACAGTGCCGTACAGAAGTTGTACGCGCCTGCTCTCAGCCTGGCATTGCGCCACCGCAAGCTGACCTTGTTGCTTGCAGTGCTGCTGTTCTTCGCTTCGTCCGCGCTCGTTCCTTTCATCCCCACCAGCTTCTTGCCCAACCAGGGCAGTAAGCTAGCGACAATCAGCGTCAGCCCGCCGCCAGGTGGCAGCTTCGCCACCTTGAGTGCCAAGACTGCGCAGATGGAGGCGGTACTGGCCGACCCCAAGACGCAGGTTGCTACAATTCAAAGCACGATCAGCACTGGCTCAAGCTCGTCGGCCTCGTTGCAGGCAGCCAGCCAGGGGCAGGGAACAACGACTGCCTCGATCCAGGTACGCTTTAAGGATGAGGCCGACCTCGATGCCCGCATCCGCGACCTGCGCGCAACCGCCACTGACTTGAGCAAGGACGGCTCGCGGATCGCGGTCAACGTCCTCACTGGCGGCCCACCAACCTCGCGCCTGTCAGTGATCCTCAGCGGCCAGACCCAGGATGAGTTGCGCCAGGCTGGCGAACAGGTGACCAAGACTCTAGCCGAGGTCAAGGGGCTGGCGAACCTTAGCAGCGACGTGCAGAGCGCACGCCCAGAGATCGCAGTGCAGGTTGACCCCAACAAAGCGATCCTCAGCGGCCAGACTACGATCCAGCTTGCTCTCAACATCCGCCAAATCCTCGCTGGTAGTACAGCCACGACGGTGCGGCTAGAGGGGAGCGGCAGCCCGCTCAACGTGCGCCTGCTCTTTCCCGCCGACACGCTCGGCAGCGAAGCCGCCCTGCGTAGTTTGCCGATTGGCACCGGGCCAACCGGCCAGCCAGTGTTGCTGGGCGACGTGGCAACGGTCAGCACGGCCAGTGGCCCGACCCAGGTTACGCGCTACAACCAGCGGCTGGCGGCCACCATCTCGGCAGACATCATCGCCGAAGCGACCGGCCCGCTCACCCTTGACGTAAACAAGCGGCTCAACGCGCTCGCCCTGCCTGCTGGCGTGACCCGCGAGGTGGGTGGCTCGTTCGCCCAAAATAGCAGCAGCTTCAACAACCTCGTCCTCGCCCTACCGATTGCCATCCTGCTGGTCTACCTGGTGATGGTGATTACCTTCGGCAGCCTACTCACCCCGTTCATCATCCTGTTCTCGCTACCACTAGCCAGCGTCGGCGCGTTCGTCGCACTGTTTATCACTAGGCGACCAATTGGCATCTCGGCCCTGATCGGCCTGCTGCTGCTGATCGGCATCGTAGTAACCAACGCAATCGTGCTGATCGACCGCGTAGAGCAGTTGCGCGGCCAGGGGATGCGGGTCAGCGATGCGCTAACCCAGGCGGCCCGCACTCGCGTGCGCCCGATCCTGATGACTGCGGTCGCTACCATCCTCGCTCTGCTACCGCTGGCCCTCGGCTTCAACCAGGGGTCGTTGATCGCGGCTGAACTGGCGACCGTGGTAATCGGCGGCCTGCTTACCTCAACCCTGCTCACCCTACTCGTCGTACCAGTCGTCTACAGCCTGATCGAGGGGCTGAAGCAGCGGCTGGGTGGCAACCGCCAGCCAGTAGCCCGCGTTCAGGAGCCAGTGCAGCCCGAAGCTACAGCGGCGGCGTAGAGTCTTTGACCGCAAGTACAAAGAAGGGGCTGGGCTTGCGTCCAGCCCCTCTTGTGTGTCAGATGAACAGCAACTCAGGCTTAAACCCAGCCCCGTCGCTTGAAGAAGATGTACATCCCTAGCGGCACTCCGATCAGCGTAGCATAGATCAGGAGGCTGTACCAGGCTGCGTCGTTGGGCAGGCTGGCGAGGTTCATGCCCGCGAAGCCAGTGATTGCGGTGATCGGTAGGGCCAGGGTGGTAATTACCGTCAGCCGCTTCATCACCACGTTGAGGTCATTGCTGACGCTGCTGAGGTAGGCACTCATCACGTTGCTGGCACTGTCGCGCTCGGTGTCTACCATCTCGTAGACAGAGACCATCAGGCTGTATACATCACGAAAGTAGATCAGGTTCTGCTCGTGGATACCGGGGTACTGGTGGCTGATGATCATGTTCAGCACTTCGCGCATCGGGTTGGTTAGCTTACGCATCGCCATCAAGTTGTTCTTCAGGGTGAAGATACCATCCAACACCTCGCGGCGGGGGCGTTCGATCACCACGTCCTCCATCTGGTCGATCTCTCCTTCCAGAGCGTCAAGCGTCTCAAAGTAGGAGTCGGCAATGTCGTCGAGCATCGAGTAGAGCAGAAAGTCGAGGCCGCGACTAAAGGCGGGTTCGCCAGCAGGCAGGTTCGCCAGCAGGTTCGCATCTGGGCGCGGGCCGTCGATAATGCCTACCTTCGGCTTGAACTTGATCAGGGTGGGCATCGGGGCCACGCTCACCTTGCTCTCCTTCTTCGGCTTGTTGGGCTGCTGCGGGGCCGGGAGGTCGGCTGGCTCGTCCGCCACCTGCTCCCCCTTTGGGGGGCTGCTGAGCCAAAGGTTATCTTGCACCTCACCACTACGGGTGTCGAGCAGGTTGACCTTGCTCACGTGGTTGTTGCGGTGGCCGCTGCCGTTACTGCTGCCGTTGCCCTTGCTACTGGCTGGCGCAGGGCTGGCTTGCTGGCTGCGCTGCACCGCCTGGTCGAAAGTGCGGGCTACGACATTGCAATCCAGATCGTGGACGGTGATCAGGTAGTCGGGGGCAAGGAAGAAGTGAACCTCCGACGCTTCCAGGCAGGGGACGCTAACCTCAGACTCGCCCTTGTCAGCCTGCAAGCGCAGTTCACGGGTGACCAAGAAGATGTAGCCCTCATACTCGTCGAGCTTGGGCCGCTGGTTCTCGCCGAGCAGGTCTTCCAGGGCGAGGGGGTGGAAGTGGAACAGTTGGCCCAGCCAGGCCACATCCTGGGGGCCGGGTTCGGTCAGGTCGAGCCAGAAGGGAACACCCGCCTGCCGCTGAGCCACCCACTGCTGGGCCTCGTCGCCTACCAGCAGTTGGCCTTGACTGAGAACCTTAATCGCCATTGCCATAGCATCTCCAATCTAACTGCACAACAGGAGCGAGTAGAGCTACAATACTGCACCTGATCATTATAACACCGACTGGCAAGCTCAATCGTGGCGCAGTGCTGCTACCGGGTCGAGGCTGGCCGCTCGGAAGGCGGGGTAGAGGCCCGCCAGCAGGCCGATCAGGGCAGCAAAGGCCACAGCCCCGATCACCAACGCTGGGTTTAGCTGAAAGAGAGAGAGCTTGCCGACCAGCCCCTCGGACAGGGGGAAGGCCTGCTTCCGCAAGTAGTCGCGGGCGACGGCGTTGAGTACCTCGTTGAGCAGCCAGCCACCCAGCACCCCAACCAGCCCACCTAGCAGCCCGATCATGCTTGCTTCCAGCATAAAGAGGCCAAGAATGTCGCCCCGGTTCGCCCCTAGAGCCTTTAGCACGCCGATCTCCCGCGTGCGCTCGTAGATCGCCATGATCATAGTGTTGACGATGCCCACGCTGGCAACGAACAGGGCCAGCAGCCCCACGCTGCTTGCCATAACCTGCAAAATGGTGAAGATGCGGTTCAGCGCGTCGAGCAGAGCCTGCACCGTGTTGCTCCGCAGGCCGAGGCTGTCGATCTGCGTGCTGAGTCGGGTCGCGTCGCTGATGCTGGCTGCCTTGACCGCCAATGCGTCGTAGCCGTACTTCACCAGGTAGTCTGGCTCGTGGAACCACCACTGCTTGACCCGCAGCTTGAGGCCGTTGCCCAATTGTGCGCTAACTCCGCGCCCTGGCACTGCTACGCTGGTCACGCCCACGATGCGGCTGGCAAACTGCTGCTGCTCACCACGAGGGTCGGTGACACTGAGGCTCGCTGCTTGGCCGATCAGGGCGGCAAAGGCGGCTGAGTTGTCCACCAGCGTGCTGCTGATCACCCCCAATTGGCGCAGGCCGCTGACGCTGATCACCAGCCCGTCCTCGTCGGGGCCGAGATCGCGCCCGGCAACGAGCGGCGATTTGCTCTCCCCACTATCGCCAGAAAAGAGGTTGGCGAGGTTGAGGTTGCCCGCCCCCGCATCGCTAGTCCCGTTGAACGGGGAGCGGTGGCCCTGCACCTCTAGCAGCAAGCCGTCAGCGGGGATACCGCTGGGGAGATTGAACTGCCGGGTGACGCTGACTACACCTGGTAGGGCGGCGATCTGGACGATCACTGGCGGGGTGAGCAGGGTGTTTTGGGGGCGTGCGTCGCTCTGGTTAGTGCGAGGCCGCTGACTACCGAACACGCCGCCGTTGCTCGTCGTCGGGTTAACGTAGATCGTCTCCAGACCGAGGTTGCTAACCGTGCGGCTGATCTCTGCCTGCACGCCCACACCGAGGCTAACCATGGTCACAATCGTGACGATGCCAATGAACACGCCAACGGAGGTGAGGCCGGTTCGCACCTTGCGCCGCCCCAGGTTGGCGAAGGCACTGCCGATCATGTCGCGCAGCTTCATGAAACCACCCCTTCGACGATAGAGCCGTCACGCATCTGGATCACCTGATCGGCATAGCTGGCAACCTTGGGGTCGTGGGTGACGAGGATCATGGTCAGGTTCTGCTCGCGGTTGAGGCCGCGCAAGAGGGCCAGCACCTCCGCCCCAGTCTTACTGTCCAGGTTGCCGGTCGGTTCATCGGCAAGCAAAATAGCGGGTTGGTTGGCAAGGGCGCGGGCGATGGCAACGCGCTGCTGTTCGCCGCCAGAGAGGATGTTGGGCCGATGATCGAGGCGGTGGCTGAGGCCAACCTGGGTGAGCAGTTCGCGGGCGCGCAGCCGTCGCTGGGCCGCATTGCTGCCCGCAATCATCAGCGGCAGTTCGACGTTCTCCCAGGCAGTACGGGTGGAGAGCAGGTTGAAGCTCTGGAAGATGAAGCCGATCACCCGTTGGCGATAGTGGTTGAGCGCGCCGCTCCTGGCCCTGGCAATGTCCTGGCCTGCCACCCACAACTGGCCACTGGTCGGGCGTTCCAGGCCGCCGAGTAGATTGAGCAGCGTACTCTTGCCGCTGCCACTCGCGCCGATGATTGCGGCGAAGCAGCCACGCTCGATCACAAAGCTGATGCCATTCACTGCCGCGACAACGTTGTTCCCCATCTTGTAGCGGCGCACCAGGTCTACCACTCGAATCAGCGGCTCTGCCTGTCCGTTCAATCTCGCTCCCCCTCCCTAGCAACACTGCTGCATTATAAACCTTGTTGGCCCTGGCTGCAAAGCAAAACAGCCTCCCCCCTTGCGGGAGAAGGCTGCGCTGCTGCTTGCTTACTTCAGGCCGAAGTAACAGATGCTCTTTTTGCTACCGTCGGGGGTCTGGAAGGTCATGGCGTAGACCCCCTTTGGCGCACGGCTGCTGAGACCCCTGGTGGCGCGCAGGCCAACCCGCCCGCTGCTATCCACCGAGAGGGTAGGCTCCTCGTCAGTGCCGAACAGGTCGCGGGCAGAAACCACGCTCTGATCGGGGGCCGTGAGGTAGAAGCGCACATCGTCACCGGGGGCGAAGCCAATGCCAACGAAGGCGACGGCAACGCCGGGATCGGCGCAAGGCGGGGTGGCGTTGGTGTTATTGCCGCTTGGCTTCGGCACCTGGCTACACACGTCGGTGTTCGCCCCAGGGACGGGGGTTGGCTGGCCTGCCCCGCCACCGCTGCCGCTGGCTGGTAGTACCTTGAAGCGAGCGATAGCCGTCACCTTGCTGCTTGAGCCATAGAAGGTGTAAGCCCACACGCCGGTAACGTCGAAGATGGCGGGGTCGAGCGGCAGTTCACCGCTGATGCGCCCGCTGGCGGGTGCGCCACCAGGAACCGGGCGGGAGGTGCCAACTACGTCGCCGTCGGGCGTGGTGATCCAGAAGGAAATGTCCTCACCGCCCTTGAAGCCATAGAAGCTGACCTGGATCGTCGTACCCTGGCGGGCGCAGTTGGGACTCACGGTTGCATTCTCGCTGGCGGGGATGCCGCTGCAATCAGGCTGCTGAGCGACCGGGGTAGGAGGGATCGGGGTAGAACCGGGGGTGCTACCAGCCTGGGTGGGCGGATTGCTCGGCTTGCCTGCGCCGTTGTACACCCAGTCGTAGTAGTGGCCGCCGATGTTGCCCATCTGCACGCGGTAGGCTGCCTGCTCACCAGGTACGTAGGTGACCACGCGCCGCTCGAAGACCTGGATCAGCACGTCGCTTTGGGTGCCGCCGATCTTGACGTTGGCCCAGTAAGGCTCGCTGATCGGGAAGCCAGTGGTGTAGAACCAGGGGTCGCTGAGGCGGCCATTGACCGTCTTGCCGCCCTCGGAAACCGGGCCGCTCTGGTTGAGGAAGTCCCAGATTACGGAGGGGATGTTGTGGCCGGTCTCGCTAGCGAAGTGGACGTACTTAGTGGCAGTCATGTTGTCGTAGGCGAGATTGGCACCCACCTTCGCATCCTTGCTGATCGTCTGTACGGCATAGCCGCCGCTGCGGTCGCCAACCTTGCCAGTCAGAGTGTTGAAGCTGGCGTAGGTGGGGGCATTTGCGTCGTTGCCGTCGGAGGCGAGCGGGATGTTAGCCGGGTAGATCGTCTTGAAGTTGCCGTCGCCAATCTGCTGGCGGCCCTCAACCATCTCGGCGGCCAGACGGCCATTAACTACGTAGAACTTGCTGCCGGCCTGTTCGCTGGCATTGATCTCCATGCGGCTCTTGTCGAAGTATTGTACGTCGCGAGCGACCCCATTGTAGGTCTCCTTGACCACGCGGCTGTTCTCGACCGGCCCCCAGTAGTAGCCACGATTGACCCCAGGCTGGCCTACCAGCGAGTCGGTGCGCTGCCAGGTGGCCTTGAAAGCGTCGTTGGCAAAAGTGGCCTGAGCCTGGGCCTGCACGTTGTAGCCAGGCGCGATCATCGCGCAGAGCAGAATAGCTACCAATATAGCACTAATACGTTTACCCATCTGTACCTCTATGCTCCTTCTTAAAGATGAGGGTGGCTGACCCACGGTGGCTCATCGCCGGAGTGGGGACGGATGGTAGGGTACAGAGTGGGCGGACACCACCGCTTGCTCTATACTGACTGGTTGACTGCTGCTGCCAGCGCAGCAAATGGCTGCCCGCCTGGTTGGTAGCTACAGTGGTTCAGGAACGGCTAGCCTCATTGTAACAGATAGCCTTTGTTTAGATCAACCAAAGAACATACGACTCGATCAGCGACAAGGTTGCACAATCTGGTTTATGAAGCTAAATACTGGACGAGGCCAACATCCTCCAACGCCCAGAACAGGCGTGGCCCCCGCGAGGGGACTGGCAGACTGGCTAGCTCTGGGTGGCTGCGGGCGAGGTGCGCCCGTGCCGCCTGGATTGCCAGGGGTAGGGTGGCATCCACTGCAAAAACACGCTTGTCGGCAAACACACGCTTTGCCTGGGCCGCGTTCAGCACTACCTCCACCTCGATCACCCCTCGGAATGTCGGCTGCTGGGCGGTCGGCGTGCCAGCGAAGGGCAGCATTGGGGCTGTAGTGGTCAGCGCAGCCCCCGCAGAGCAGAGGGTGGCTTGCAGCCGCCGATCCTGCCCTTCGCCTACATCTTGGCGCAGGTAGCGCAGGAAGCAGGCGTTGACGCTGAGCCTGTAGCTCTGCACAAAGGCGGTGTAGTCGCGCACGGTGAGGGGCTGGGCGAAGACGATCTGCATCGGTGCGTTGCCCTTTACCTGATCCAGCAGCTTGAGGTTGCGGCTAGCGAAGGCGTTGAGGTCGGCCAGCCCACCGCTGCTGATGTCCGAGGCCAGCCAGTTGGTGCTGATCGAGAGGCTATCGCTGGTCACTGCGGCAGCATAGCTCCAATCGGCGAACTGCTCACCCCAGCCTTCGATCTGTGCGGCAGGGGTTGGCAACCCTGCTGGGGTGGCAGTGACTGTCGGGCGCGGGGTAGGGGTGGCGGTCGCAGTTGCCCGCATGGTGGGGGTCAGCGTTGCTGTCGGGGTGATGGTAGCGGTCGGGGTGATGGTGGGGCTGGCGGTTGGCGGCACTGGCGTATAGGTTGGCCGTGGGGCAGCCAACTCGGTCAGCACTGCCAGCGAGGGGGTAATATAGGCGACCTGC
>Ga0209724_1000180_pt1 | contig 70960 bp, 58 predicted proteins | sample grotaG_FD_184143 | JGI IMG/M metagenome (GOLD analysis project Ga0209724, IMG submission 184143) | Glacier valley bacterial and archeal communities from Borup Fiord, Nunavut, Canada, to study Microbial Dark Matter (Phase II) -... | ecosystem: Environmental > Aquatic > Freshwater > Ice > Glacier ...
CGTGCAGGAGCTGACCGACGCCGATGTTTCGCTCGGCGAATTGCAAGAGTGTCCGGACTCCGGACGTATGTGTCCGGTATCCGGACTTGAGGGCGCCGACCGCGATGGCGATCGCGACCATGACGAACAGAATCACGAGCCAACCTTCGCGTGTGGCGTTGCAGTGGCTCCGTGTTGAGCGAGCGAGCGCATCAACGGGATCATGCCTCTCTCGTGCCGGTGATCCTGCGGAAGCGCGTGGCGGCGTCGGCAACAGCTGGGACGGTCCACCGCCCTCGTAAATCACCCTGACGGGTGTTTCGTATGGGATCCGCGAAAGCAGAACCGCGCAGCGATGCGCGGCGGCATCGTGTCGGTCGCGATACGCGACGGCGCTGGCGGCTGGTGAATGCCGGCGGAACCGGCGCGCTGCTTCGAGTTGGCGACGCGCGAGGTGCCGGGCCAGGACATCGTACGGGCTGGTCGAAGATTGTTTGGTTCATGCCGGTCGTATCGCCAACCATCAGCCGTGACGTTGTCCCGCGTGGGCTTCGCGTGCATGAACGGCACGTTGACGAGCTGGCCTTTGAGGGATCTCATCGGTCCGGGAGCCGGACCGAGGTCGAAGGCCCTCGGCGTTTTGCGATCCTCACCTTCGTTCGTGAGGCACACCTCGATCGTTTCGATCGCCATCACCCGATCGGCGATAGCGATGGAACGATCTTTCTGCGAGATCAATCTCGATCACGCGACGAGGGAATCTTTCACGCGAGTGCGTGAAGCGCATGTGCGAGTTGCGCGGGCAAACGATCGTTCGCGAATCGCGCCGCGGCGCGAATCGCGGATGCGATCGCAGTTGCATCACTGCGACCATGCGCGATCACTGCGGGCTTCGAAACACCCGCGAGCAACGCGCCACCGATCTCGGAGTAGTCGATTCGCTTCGCCAGGCCACGCAGCGCTGGTGCGACGAGCGCCGCACCGAGCCGCGAGCGAGCATTCTTCTCGAGCTCTCGCTTCACCAGGCCGAACACTCCCTCGGCGATGCCTTCGCAGGTCTTCAACACGATATTGCCGGTGAACCCATCGGTCGCGATCACGTCGACCACGCCGCGAAACAGATCGCTGCCCTCGACATAGCCGACGTACTGAAACGCACCCGCCGCCTTTGCTAACAAGGCGTGCGTCTCGCGCGTCAACGGCGTGCCCTTGCCCGGCTCGACCCCATTCGACAGCAACCCGAGGCGCGGCCGCGCGCGCCCGTGCATCACGCGATCGTAGGCAGCGCCCAGGACGCCGAATTGCGCGAGCTGCGCTGCCTTCGGCTCGGTGTTCGCACCGGCATCGCACAAGACCAGCGGCCCCGACGGGGTCGGCAACACCGTCACGATCGCGGGCCGCTCGATCCCCGCCAACCGCCCCAACACCAGCACCGAAGTCGCGAGCATCGCACCGGAGTTGCCGGCCGAGACCACGGCATCGCCGTGCCCATCAGCGATTCGCTGAACCGCGACGCGCATCGACGAATCGGGCTTACCCCGATAAGCCTGGCCAGGATGGTCGTGCATCGTCACGACCTCGGTCGCGTGAACGACTTCGATTCCGGCGTCGAGCGCTGCCGTCAGGCGCGCACGGTCTCCAACGAGTGTGACAACGATGTCCCCTTCGCGAACGACACGGAGTGCGCCAGCCATCTCTGGCGCGGGCGCGAGATCGCTTCCCATCGCATCGACAACAACTCGCGCACGCACGCGCAGAGCCTAGCCGATGCGCGGGAGGGTTACTCTTCGGTGGCTTGCTTGGCGACGATTTGCTCGCCGCCATACTGGCCACAGGTCATACAAACCCGATGCGGAACTCGCGGCGCACCGCAGTTCGGACAGGCTTGAACCGTCGGGCGATTCTCGCCGGACTTCTTGCTCCATGCGGAGCGCTGATGTGCAGTGCGGGCTGGGCCGCGTCGTCGTTTTTGCAGGGCCATGGCGAACTCCGAAGAGCGGCGTTAATGCCCGATCACGAGGGCAATTTCAAGTCTTTGAGTGCAGCTAGCCGCGGGTCGATCGGCTTTTCGCACTTGCAGGTGCTTGAATTGAGGTCGGCGCCGCATTGACCGCACAAACCTTTGCAGTCTTCGCGGCACAACGGGGCGTACGGGACGGCGAGAACGAACTGCTCCCGGAACAGGGGCTCGAGGTCAATCCGGTCCTCGTCCCAGGGGAAAAGGTCGAGGTCCTCGGTCGCGACTTCGGCGCCATCCTCGTCGGCCGCGACGGTGTCGTCATCCGCAGGCATCTCGCCAGGCGGCATGAAGGTCACGTGGAGATGTTCGTCGAGCTGCATGGTCACGTCGGTCAAGCAGCGGCCGCAGGCGACGTGGAGGTGACCCTTGAACGCACCGACCGCGAAGGCATGAGTCTCCTCCGCGTAGAGCTCGAGCTCGGCGTGGCCCGCGCCGGCGTCCGGATCGGGATCCGGAGCCTCGAGCGCGTCACGCATCGCGAGGCCTTTGAGCCACTGGCCGACCAGCGTGCCGGGGATGTCGAACGAGCGATTGACCGGGAGATCGCGCGCGAGGACGACGTAAGGGCCTAGCTGTTCTTTCGCCACGGGGCGCGCACTATACGTTCGCGATCTCGACTGTCAAGCCGCGTACGATGGGCGCCATGAAGCGCGCTCTGGTCTGCGTAGCGATGGCTGCATGCGGCGGCGATCCAGGGGTCGACACATCGTCCGTCATGTACGCGGCGATCGGTCCGCTCGTCGGCGATGCCGGCAAAGGCTCCTGGCGGTTCGGCGTGGCCAGCGCGAGCTTGCAGATCGAGGACATGAACCCGAACACCGATTGGTATCAGTGGACGGCACCCGTCGATCAGGGAGGCCTCGGGCACAACTCGTTCGTCGGTGATGCGGTCAAGGGGTACACGCTCCACCTCGAGGACGTGAAGCTCGTCAGCGACCTCGGCATGGACAGCTATCGGTTCTCGATCGAGTGGGCGCGGATCGAGCCGCAGAAGGACGTGATCGATGAAGCCGCGATCGCGCACTACCGCGCCGAGCTCGAGGCGCTGGTCGCCAAAGGCATTCGCCCGCTCGTCACGGTGCATCACTACTCGCTGCCGCGCTGGGCGTACGACCTCAGCGATGTCTCGTGCGCGAACGGGCCAAAGGCGACGAACCTGTGTGGGTTCGGTGGGCCTGGCGGAGCGCAGCTGATCCAGGAGATGGCGGATCACGCCGCGCTGCTCGCGCAACGATTCGGCGATCTCGTGGACGAGTGGGGCACGGTCAACGAGCCCGTGACGTGGCTGTTCGCAGGGTACGGTGCAGGTTACTTCCCGCCGGGCAAGATCGCGTTGACCGACCCGGTCGCGCAATTCGTGCCGCCGCTGCGCGATTACATCGCAGCGCAGGCCGCGATCTATCACGCGATCAAAGCGAACGACCTCGTCGACGCGGACGGTGACGGGGTCGCAGCCGCGGTCGGGTTTTCGATGTCGGTTGCCGATTGGGAACCGTCGCGCCACAACTCGCCCTCGACCGAGGCCGATGACGTCGCCACACGCGACAAGCTCGTCTACCTGTTCCACTACATGTACGTGGACGCGGTGACGAAGGGAGAATTCGATTCCAACCTCGATGGCGTCCCCGACGAGATGCACCCCGAGTGGGCGAACACCGTCGACTGGCTCGGCCTGCAGTACTACTTCCGCGCCGGCGTCTCGGCGGATCGGCCGTTGTTTTTCGGCATCACGCCATGCACGAGCGGCTTCGATCTCGGATCGTGCTTGCCGGCACCGGATCCCACCTACTGCTCGCCGCGCATGGGCTACGAGGCGTGGCCCGATGGGATTCGCACGGTGATCAAGGGCTACGCCGATCGCTACCCGACGCTGCCCCTCGTGATCACCGAGTCCGGCATCGCGAGCAACGTCGGCAAGCGTCGCGCCGAGACCGTGGTGAGGATCCTCGAAGCAGTCGAACGAGCGCGCAAGGATGGCGCGGATATCCGCGGCTACTACCACTGGAGCCTGACCGATAACTTCGAGTGGGCCGAAGGGTTCGGTCCGCACTTCGGACTCTATTCCGTCGACGATGCCAGCTACGTACGCACACCAACCGAAGGTGCAACCCTGCTGAGCGCGATCGCCCATGCACGCATGCTGACAAGCGAGCAGCGTACGAGCTATGGCGGCCTGGGCCCGATGACCGCCGAGGCGGGCGCCGATGCCGACAATCCGTTCTGCTTCAAACAACTCTGACGTAGAGTCCGGCCATGAACCCCATGCAGACCTACTGGGCGATGTTCGCGATCCTGATCGGTATCGCCTACGTGATCGCGTTCACGCGCAAGGGCAGCGCGACGATGGCGATGCCGAGCCGGACGCGCACGTGCTCGCACCGTGCGGTACCAGCAGAGGTGTTCGCCGCGATCCAGGGCATCGCGCGTCCGTTCAGGGTCGAGGCGACTGATGCGAGCGCAAACATCGTCGTGTTGTCGTCGCCCGTGTCGTTCGGCTCGTGGGGTTTCTTCTTTCCGGTGATCATCACGGCGAACGCGAGCGGCGGCTCGGATCTGATGGTCGGCTGTAAATCGAAGGTGTTCCAGGTCGGCCCGCTCGTCACGCGCTCTCATGAACGTTGCGTCGTCGCGATCCTCGAATCGTTGAATGGCGCGAGAACTCGCGTGATCACACGCTAGCGCTTCATCGCGGCGGCGAGCTGCGCGACGAGCTCACCGACGCGCGCAGCGGCACCCGCCGCGGGACCCGCGGCGACGCGATCGACGATCGCTGTACCGACGACCACCCCATCGGACGTCAGCGCGAATGCGTGAGCATCGGCCGGCGTGCGGATTCCGAAGCCGACCGCGACGGGCGCGGCAGCGGCTTTCTTGATCATCGCGAGGCGCGCCGGATCGACCGGCTGTGCCGCCCGCACGCCGGTGACGCCAACGAGCGAGATGTAGTAGACGAACGGCGGCGCGAACTGCGCGAGCCGCTCGATGCGATCCGAGGTCGAGGTGGGGGCGACGAGCGGGACCACGGCGATGCCCCTGGCGGCCAATGGCGTCGCGAGCTCCGCGAGCTCGTCGATCGGCAAGTCCACGGTGAGCACCGCATCGACGCCCGAGACCGCGGCGCGATGTGCGAACGCCTCGGGGCCCATCACGAACACTGGATTGTAGTAACCGAACAGCACGATCGGCGTGGTGATGCCGCGCTCGCGCAGGGCCTTCACCGCGTCGAGTGCGCCCGGCAAGCTACCGCCGGCGGCGATCGCGCGCTCCATCGCGCGCTGGATCGAAGGTCCATCCGCCGAAGGATCGGAGAACGGCACGCCGAGCTCGATCACGTCTGCTCCTGCGCGGCACGCGGCCTCGATGAGGTCGACCGATGTGACCGGATCGGGATCCCCGAACGTCAAATACACGACGAGCGCCGCGCGGTTCTCGCCGGCGGCCGTGTCGAACGCTGCGCGGAGCCGGCTCACGGCTTGTCCGCGCGCCGCGCCGCGATCGTGGTCATGTCCTTGTCGCCGCGACCACTGAGCCCGACGATGACGGTCTTCGCGCCTGCCGCGACGACTTCTTCGAGCGCGGCGATCGCGTGCGCAGTCTCGAGCGCGCACAGGATGCCTTCGCTGCGCGCGAGCCGCTCGAGCGCGGCGAGGGCCTCGTCGTCGGTGCGCGACATGTATGTGACCGCGCCGATCTCTTTCCAATGCGCGTGCTCGGGGCCGACGCCCGGATAGTCGAGGCCCGCGCTGATCGAGTGCGCGTGCGCGATCTGACCGTCGAGCGTCGAGAGCACGTAACTCTTCGAGCCGTGCAGCACACCGACGCGACCCGCGCCGAGCGTGGCGGCGTGGCGACCAGTCGTGACGCCCTCGCCCGCCGCTTCGATGCCGTACATCTTCACGCCATCGCCGATGAACGGCGCGAACAGCCCCGCGGCATTCGAACCGCCGCCGACGCACGCGACGAGCGCATCCGGCAAGCCGCCGGTCAGCGCCTTGAATTGATCCTTCGCCTCGCGCCCGATCACCGATTGCAGATCGCGCACGAGCCACGGATAGGGATGCGGACCGGCGACCGAGCCGATCAGATAGAACGTATCGCCGACGTTCGTGACCCAATCTCGCATCGCTTCGTTCATCGCGTCCTTCAGCGTGCGCGTACCGCTCGTCACCACGTTGACCTTCGCGCCGAGCAGCTTCATTCGCTCGACGTTGAGGGCCTGGCGCACGACATCCTCGGCGCCCATAAAGATCTCGCACGGCAGGCCGAACAGCGCGGCGACCGTCGCGGTGGCGACGCCGTGTTGCCCCGCTCCGGTCTCCGCGATCAACCGCGCCTTGCCCATGCGGCGCGCGAGCACCGCCTGGCCGACGCAGTTATTGATCTTGTGCGCCCCGGTGTGATTGAGATCCTCGCGCTTGAGATAGATCGCCGCCCCGAGTTGCTTCGACAACCGCTTCGCGTGGTAGAGCAGCGACGGTCGACCGACGTAGTTGACGAGTAAATCCTCGACCTCGGCCCAGTACGCCTTGTCGTCGCGTGCAGTGCGCCAGGCATGCTCGAGCTCGTTGATGGCTGGCATCAAGGTCTCGGCGACGTACTGACCGCCATAGGGGCCGAAGCGGCCGAGCACGGGCTGCGAGAGATCGTGGATATCCGTCATGGTGCGACTCCTCGAACTGCGGCGACAAACGCCGCGAGCTTGCTGCGATCCTTCACGCCAGGAGCTGCCTCGACGCCACTCGCGACGTCGACAGCCCACGGCTGAACTTGTGTGATCGCAACGCCGACATTGTCGGCTGCGAGCCCGCCGGCGAGCATGATCTTGAGATGCGGGAAGCGTGCGCGCGCATCGCGCGCGAGCGCGTGATCGAACGAGGCCCCCGCGCCACCGCGATCCGGTGTAGGGGCATCGAGGAGCAGGGCATCGACCTGCCAGACATCGAGGTGCTCGAGGTCGCAGGCCGATCGCACCGTGATCGCCTTCCACACCGGTCGAGCCACGGCGTCGACGATCCGCTTCACCGCATCCGGATCCTCATCGCCGTGGAGCTGGATGATGTCGAGCTCCACGAGGGCCGCGACCGCGAGCACTTCATCGGGATCCGGATCGACGAACACGCCGACGAGCTTTGCGTGCCCCATCGCGCGCACCACGCCAGCGAGCAAGGGCGCGCGCTCGGGATTCAAGTAGCGCTTCGATTCAGGCCAGAAGTTGAGGCCGATGAAATCGACTCCGGCCGAGGCAACGGCCGCGGCATCGTCCGGCAGCGTGACTCCGCAGATCTTGATCCGGGTCATGCGAGCAAGTCCCGCAGCGCCTGCGCGGGCGAAGGCGCACGCATCAGCTGCTCGCCGACGAGCACCGCGTGCGCGCCCGCATCGCCGAGCCGGCGGACATCGGCCGCGGTCTTGATGCCGCTTTCGGCGACCAGCACGGTGCCGGTCGGCACTTGCTTTGCGATGGTCTCGGTCAGCGACATGTCGATGTGGAACGTGCGCAGGTCGCGATGGTTGACGCCGATCAAGGTCGCGCGCGCCGCGAGCGCTTGCTCGAGCTCGGCCTCGTCGTGGATTTCGACGAGCGCATCGAGCCCGAGGCCCGCCGCGACGAGCACGCAATCGGAGAGCCGCACGTCACCGGCGGGAAACGCCGCGGCGATCAGTAGCACTGCATCGGCACCGGCCGCGCGCGCTTCGGCGATCTGGAGCGGGTCGATGATGAAGTCCTTGCGCAGGAGGGGCAGCGAGCACGCACGCCTTGCGACGCCGAGGTACGCCAGGTCACCATCAAAGAACTGCTTGTCGGTAAGCACGCTAATCGCGGTCGCGCCGCCCGCCGCATACTCCCTCGAGATCTCGGCCGGATCGGCGCCCGGCCGGATCGGGCCCGCCGAAGGCGACGCGCGCTTGATCTCCGCGAGCACCCGCATCGGAGCCCCGGGTGGACGCAGCAGTGCTGCGCGGAAGGGTCGCGGATGCGGCATCGCTTCGGCCGCTTCGATCACCGCGAGCCGGCGCTCGTTCGTGACGGTCGCGAGCTCCGCGCGCTTGGTCGCGAGGATCTGCTCGAGGATATCGGCGCTCATTCGACCCCCGCGAAGTCTTCAGCACGCAGCGAATCAAGCGCGCCGAGGTCTGCGCCGAGTGGCGCCTGGCTGACCTCGCGCCACTTGTGCAGCACGAGCCGTGCAGCGCCCGACTTGGTCGTCGCGACGGCGCGCTCGTACTGCGAAGGCAGCCGCGCCTCGACAAACTCGCTCTCGAGCAATTCCAGGCCGAGCGCCGCGGTCATCGCCGAGGCGCGGAGCACCGCTTCGAGGCGCTCGCCGTGATCGGTCTGGTGACCGGCAAGGACCTTCATCAGGATGCCGGCATTGTGCGCCGCATCGCCGCCCGCGAGGCCTTCGGGATCGAGCTCGTCGCTGCCGAACGAGCGCGGCGTCAACGTGAAGGTGCGGAGCTCTCCACGGTCCCACAGCGCGACGAACGTTCCGCCGCGCACCGCGATCTCGTCGAGGCCGCCGGAACCGTGGACGACGGCCGCGCGTCGCACACCGAGCGCGCCGAGCGCCGCCGCGACCGGCTCGCACCACTCGTTCGCGTAGACCCCGACCACTTGGTGGCGAACGTTCGCCGGGTTCGTGAGCGGCCCCAGGAGATTGAAGATCGTGCGCGTGCCGAGCTCGCGACGTGCCACGGCGACGTGCTTGGTCGCGGCATGAAAGCGCGGTGCGAATGCGAAGCCGATCCGGGTCTTCGTGATCGCTCGCTCGACGGCGGCGGGCTCGGCATCGACCGTGATCCCCAAGTTCTCGAGGACATCGGCCGAGCCGCACTTTGACGACAGCGCGCGATTGCCGTGTTTTGCGACCACCGCACCCGAGGCTGCGAGCAAGATCGCCGCGAGCGTCGACACATTCACGGTCCCGATGCCATCGCCGCCGGTACCGCACGTATCGATCGCGTGCTCGGCATCGCACTGGAGCGGCAGCGCGCGCGCGCGCATCGCCATCGCCGCGCCGACCAGCTCGCTGACCACTTCGCCCTTCGCACGCATGGCGACGAGGAAGCCGCCGATCTGCGCCGGGGTCGCGCCACCGTCCATGATCTGGCCGACGACATCAGCCATCTCTTCGCGCGCGAGATCCTGGCGCGCGAGCGCCTTCGCGATCGCACGCACGATCGCGGTCATTCGACGACCTGCCGGGCGACTGCCGCCATCTTCAAGAAGTTCGCGAGCAGCGCCTTGCCTGCGGTCGTCATGATCGATTCGGGATGGAACTGCACGCCCTCGACGCGGAGCTTCTTGTGCCGCACGCCCATGATCTCGTCTTCCCAGGTCTTCGCGGTGACCTCGAGACAATCTGGAAGCGACTCCGGCGCGATCACGAGCGAGTGATAGCGCGTCGCGATGAACGGATTTTCGACGCCGGCGAACAGGCCCTTCTCGTCGTGGAAGATCTTCGAGACCTTGCCGTGCATCACGCGTGGCGCTCGCACGACGCGACCGCCGAACACCTGGCCGATGCTTTGGTGGCCGAGGCACACGCCGAGGATCGGGAACTGGCCGGCGAGCTCGCGGATCACGTCCATCGAGATGCCCGCTTCGTTCGGCGTGCAGGGGCCCGGCGAGATCACGATCGCTTGCGGTGCGAGCGCGCGGATCTGTTCGATCGTGATGGCGTCGTTGCGCTCGACCTGGACGTCCGCGCCGAGCTCGCCGAAATATTGCACGAGGTTGTACGTGAACGAATCGTAGTTATCGACGAGCAGAACTTTCACGGCTGCGCCGTCCTTGCCATCGCAACCGCCCGAAGTACCGCGCGCGCTTTGTTCACGGTCTCCTGATACTCGAGCTCTGCCACCGAATCGGCGACCAGCCCTGCCCCGGCCTGGACGTAGATCGTGTCGCCCGTCGAGACCAACGTGCGGATCGCGATCGCGAGATCCATGTTTCCGGTGTAGCTGATGTAGCCCACCGCGCCACCGTAAATGCCGCGCTGTTGCGGTTCGAGCTCGTCGATGATCTCCATCGCGCGAATCTTCGGGGCGCCAGAGAGCGTGCCCGCCGGGAATGCCGCGCGCAGCACGTCCAGCCAGGTCTTGCCCGCCGCCAGCTCGCCGACGACGTGCGAGGTCATGTGCATGACGTGCGAGTAGCGCTCGATCGCCATGCGCTCGACGACCTTGACGCTTCCAACCGCGGCGACGCGGCCGACATCATTGCGACCGAGATCGATCAGCATCAGGTGCTCGGCGAGCTCCTTCGGATCGTGGAGCAGCTCGTGTTCGAGCGCTTCGTCTTGCGCCGGGGTCTTGCCGCGTGGCCGCGTGCCCGCGATCGGGCGGAGCTCGACGCGGCCGTCGCTCAAGCGCACGAGCGTCTCGGGCGAGGCGCCCGTGATGCGCGCCTCGGGAAACTCGAGATGGAACATGTAGGGCGACGGGTTGATCACGCGCAGTGCGCGATACACATCGAGCGGGCGCGCGCCCGCTGCGGGCTCGGAAAATCGCTGCGACAACACGACCTGAAAGGCATCGCCTGCGAGGATGTACTCCTTTACCCGGTCGACCGCAGCAATGAAGTCCTCCTTCATGAACGAGCTCGGGGGAACCGCCTCGTCGCCGGCACGCGGCAATTCCAGCGTGGCCAAGGGTCGGCGTGGCTGGCGCAGCGTATCGACGATGTCGTCGATGCGCTCGCAGGCGCTCGCGTACGCAGCTCCGGCCTTTTCGGGCCGCGTGACGTACGGCGTCGCCACGACCTTGAGGGTCTGGCGCAGGTTGTCAAAGATCAGCAGCGTATCGGTGATGACCATCGCGAGCGGCGGAATCTCCACGCCCGGGCGCGCGCGCGCCGGCAGATCCTCGAACGCGCGCACGCAGTCATATGCGATCCAGCCGACCGCTCCACCCCAGAACCGCGGCAAGCCCGGAACAGCGACGGGCTTCATATCGCCCATCACCTCGGCCAGCGCCGAGGTCGGATCCGGCGTGGCCCACGTTGCGGTGCGTGGCGGACCATCGCCGTCGACGTCGTACCAGGTCACGGTCGCGTTACCCGCGGCCCAGGTCACGACCGCGCGCGGGGCGACGCCGATGAACGAATACGCGCCCCAGTTCGATCCGCCGACGACCGATTCGAGAAGGAAGCTGTGCTCGCCCGCTCCGAGCGCGGCGTAGGCCGAGACCGGCGTATCGCCGTCTGCGAGCAGCTCGCGGTACACGGGAATCAGATTCCCGTGCGCGGCCGCCGCGACAAACTCCTCGCGACTCGGCGTATACACACTCCTCTTATACCGCGGTACAAACCGGGTATGCACCCCGCCCTCGCCAAGACGATCGCCGATGTCGACCCCGAAATCGCCGACCTGATCGCGAAGGAAGAGCGCCGCCAGCGCGATTCGATTCGTTTGATCGCCTCGGAGAACTACGTGTCGGGCGCGGTCCTCGCGGCCACGGGCTCGGTCCTCACGAACAAGTACAGCGAGGGCTACGCTACCAAGCGTTATTACGAGGGCCAGCAGTACATCGACCAGATCGAGCAGCTTTGCATCGAGCGAGCGAAGGCGCTGTTCGGCGCCGACCATGCGAACGTCCAGCCGTACTCGGGTTCACCCGCGAACCTCGCGGTGTACTTCGCATTTTTGAAGCCCGGAGACACCGTGATGGGCCTGGGGCTCCCCGCCGGAGGTCACCTCACCCACGGCTGGCCGGTCTCGATCACTGGCACTTACTTCAAGGCAGTCCAGTACGGCGTTCGTCGCGACACCCATCGCATCGACATGGACGAGGTTCGCGAGCTCGCGCTCAAGGAGCGTCCGAAGTTGATCTGGTGCGGCGGTACTGCCGTGCCGCGCACGATCGAGTTCGCGGCGTACGCCGAGATCGCGAAAGAGGTCGGCGCCATCCTCGCCGCCGATATCGCGCACATCTCCGGGCTCGTCGCCGGTGGCGCGCATCCATCTCCAGTGCCATTCGCCGATGTCGTCTCGACCACGACACACAAGACGCTGCGGGGTCCGCGCGGCGGCATGTTGATGTGCAAGGCCGCGCATCAAAAAGTGATCGACAAGGCGGTCTTCCCCGGCTTGCAGGGCGGTCCGCACAATCACACCACCGCCGGCATCGCCGTCGCGCTCAAGGAAGCCGCGACCGAGACGTTCAAGCAGTATGCGAAGCAGATCGTGGCGAATGCCAAGGCGCTCGCCGCATCGCTCGTCGAGCATGGCTTCGATCTCATCACCGGCGGCACCGACAACCACCTGGTCCTCGCGGATCTCACGTCGAAGAATATCTCCGGCAAGATCGCGGCGAAGGCGCTCGATGCCGCCGGCATCGAGCTCAACTACAACTCGGTTCCGTTCGACCCGAGGAAGCCGTTCGATCCGTCGGGCATCCGGCTCGGCACGTCCTCGGTCGCGTCGCGCGGCATGAAGGAAGCGGAGATGAAGCAGATCGGCGCGTGGATGGCCCAGGTCGTCGCGGCACCTACCGATACCGCGCTGCACGCCAAGATCTCCGGCGAAGTCCGCGAGTTCTGCGCGAAATTCCCCGCTCCCGGGATTTTGCTCTGATCGACGCTTAATTCTGGTCACAACGCCTGAGGTGTCCCGCACTATGTAGATGGGGGAACAACACCAGAGGTAACGCGCACTCCCGATCCCGTGACCACGGCTGCGCCGCGACCTCAGGCCGGTCCGGACTCCACGACGGTGCGCAAGCTGATCGCGGATACGCATGGCGACGTGCCGGCGTCCGCGAAGCTGGTGCAGGACAACGCGCCGATCCGCTCGCAGCTGATCGAGCAGATGCAGCAGGAGCTTGGCAATGCGTTTGTCCAGAAGGTCATGCAAGAGATCCGGCACGCGGGGACGACGGATGCGGCGAATGCAGAGCTCGCGAACGTCGCGGCCGGATGCAAGACGGAGAAAGTGTCACTCCAGACCAGGACCGCAACCAGCGCGAGCGTGATCAAAGGTGCGATCGGCAACGGTGACCGCGTGGCGCTCGCGCAAGCCGTCGAGTCGAGTGCAGCAGCTCTCGACGAAGCCGAGCTTCACATCACGATGAGCCGTCAGGAGCTCGATAACGCGGAGAAGAAGGATTCCGCGGCGTGGAAGACCGGCGACGCCGCATGCCGCGACCTCGACAAGCTCGTGTCGCAACGCGCAGCCGAGATCCTCGTGGCCCTGGCGTTGCCGAACGCTGCAACGAGTCCAGGTGGCGGCGATTCGCTCGCCACCGATATCCGCGGGCGCGGCCGCGCGATGGCAGTCCGTCTCGAGGGCGCGAACAAGGTAACGGAAACGACCGCCCATGCCGCGACGCTCCACGGCAAGGCACGGTTCGATGCGGCCCAGCGCGTCCGCGACCAGCTGGTGCTCCTACCGACGGCGGATCGCGCGTTCGTGGTGTCGATCATCCGTGCGCACAGCGCGCCGCAAGACATCGTCGATTTTTACGAGGGCAAAGGTCAGGCGTTGCGCGCAGTCGGCGGGAGCATCGAGGTCGGCGGCGGCGGCAACGGTGCGGGCGATGCGGCTGGTCAAGGTGGATTCTCGGCGAGTCCCGCGACGCTCAACAAACCGGGTGCAGATCAAAAGCTGTCAGCCGATGGAACTACAGGCCAGTTCGGCGGCAGCGTCGACAAGAAGCTAGGCACGGCCGGCGATGGGGTCACGAAAGGCACGGCGAGCTACGGCGCCGGTGCAGATTTCCGCGCCGACGACGGCTCGATGCGATTCGAGGGCGGCAATTTCTCGGCGGGCTATTCGATGCCGGGACAACCATCGATCAAGGTGAATGGCGGCTACACCCAATCGACCTCACCGCCTACGTTCGACGGCAAGAACTGGATCGTGGCATGGTCGGTGAGCGAGAGCGCGGGCGCCGGCACCGGTCGATCGACGACGTCGAGTGCGCCCGTGACGACGCTCAATGGGACACCGAAAGGATCGGGCGCGAGCGCCGGCGGCGACCTCAAGCTCTCCGGCAGCTACCTCAAGGGAGGCTCGAAGGTCTACCCCGATGCGGCGTCGGCGCAGAAGGCCTACACGGATGGTGCGTTCGAGATCCAAGATCCGGATCTGCTCTCGCACAAGCTCCCTGACACCGGCCATGTGCTCGGGATGAAAGATGGCGAGACCGCGACCCTCGGCCAGGGCGGCGATATCGGCATCTCGGGCAACGTCGGGATGTCTGGAGTCTCGGCATCGCTCGGCGGCAACGCGGGCGACAGCACCGATGTGAAAATGACGCGTGCGCCGAATAACAAGCTCTTGGTGACGTTCCGAGAGGTCGGCCATCAGGGCGCCAGTGGCAGCATCGGTACGACCGGCATCTCCGGTGGCGGTGGGCTGGGTCGTGCGACCGCGACGTCGGTGACGTGCGAGTTCGACCTCTCGACCGAGGCCGGCAAGGCGGCGTATGCCACCTGGTCGGCGGATTCGACGAAGACCCCGATCGAGACCACTGGAGTCCGGATCATCAGCCGAGGTACGGGAAGCTTCTCGTCTTCGAACGTCGGCATCGGCGTCGGCATCACCGCCCTGAACGGCAGTGCCAGCACCACCGCGACGACGGGCGAGTTCGTCGAGAAGACCGCCGATGGCAAGCACAACCAGAGCACGATCGTCGGGACGAACGCCGACAACATCAAGGACTTCTCGCTCATCACTCCCGACAAGAAGGTCCGCAGTGATTCACTCGAGATCACGACGACTGACGGCGACACCGCGAATTCGTCCTACGTGATCAAGACCGCGGTGCAAGGCCAAGCCGATGCGGCGTGGACGAACGGCGAGCTCGGCAAGACGATGGGCGAGCCGAACGCGACGGGCAATGCGCTCGACGGTGCGAAGTCGAGCGGCAAATGGGCGATCGAAGGCTCGTACACCAAGGCACAGATCGACGACTTTCAAAAGCGCGTCGCGAATGGCAGCGTGACGCTCACGAACCATCCCGGATCTGCGGAGCTCAAGGCGGTGCTCAAGTGCCCGCAATCGAGTGAGAAGGACAAGCAGAACGCGATGGCGCAATGGTTCGCGACGCGCGGGCCCGAAGCGTCGAGCGACCTCCGCACCACGATCGGCACACCTACGATGAACGTCGCACTCGATGGCGACAAGTACCTCACGGGCTCGGCCGGGTTTGCGGCCGCAGAGGGCAAGCGGATCGAGCTCGAGGATCGCTTTCTCGATCCGAAGCTCGAGGGTGATGCTGTCAAGAAGCTGCTGCAAGACGTCCAGGCGCTCTACGCCGATCAGCTCGAGAAGCGCGATCACGTCGCGAATCTCGTGAACTATCCCGAGCTCCCGAATGCGTTGCGCCACGAGCTGGTGAAGCAGGTCCAAGGCAACTACGAAAAGATCGCGGCGCTCCGCAATCGTGTCGCTGCCCGCGCGAAGGAAGCCGGGCTCGGAGATCCGGGCACGAATCCCGTACTCAACATGGAGATGAGGACGGTCTCGACCCATCGCACGGAGACCACGAAGCTACGCGGTCAAGCTGTCGATCGCCGCGCGAAGCACAACGGAGCGTTGTCGGCGGGTCACGGCTCCAGCCCCCGCGATGCACTGATCGGCAGGACTGGTGTGGGCACTGAAAAGATCGGGGAGCTCTACAAGAAATCGGATATGGCCTGGACCTCGGGCATCCAGATGATGACGACCGCCGTGGAGCACGAGCGCCAGATGTATCGCGAGGACTGCCTCGACAAGAAGAGCCAGGATGCAGCGATCGCGGTCGGAGGCGCCGCGCGCAACTGTTATGACAGCGCGCAGCGCTTGTTTGCCGAGAGCATCGCGGACCTCGACGTTATCTACCAGCAGGCGCTGAAGCATCCGACGCCAGTTACGCCCAAGACGATGTGGGAAGCTACGCCGGCGGCGAAACCGGTGGAGCGCGCCCCGAGACCCCGCTCGAGAAAGAACAAGGCCGGATCTCCGGGAAGCCGGCGATGTTCTACGGCACGCTCGACTGACGCTTCTTCGGTTTCGGCGTGGCAGCCGGCTTTGCACGCATCTCCACGATCTTGTCGAGGATGCGATGCGCGACCTCGGCCTTCGAAGCCGACGGCACATCGGTGACGCCGTTCGCATCGACGAGCTGGACGTGATTGGTATCCACCGCGAAGCCCGCTCCACCCTCCGCGACATCGTTCGCGACCACGAGGTCACAGCCCTTCGTCACGAGCTTCGCTTGCGCGTTCGCGACGACATCATTGGTCTCGGCCGCGAACCCGACGAGGAACGGTCGCTTGCCCTTGCGCGCCTTACCCAGGCCCGCGAGCAGGTCAGGATTCGCGACGAGCTCGATCCCCATGGTCTTCTGCGTGCCGCGCTTGAGCTTTTGATCGGCGACCTTCGCCGGCCGAAAATCCGCGACCGCCGCCGTCATCACGACGACATCGGCGTTCTTGACCGCGTTGTCGAGCGCCCAGCCGAGCTGCGCGGCGCTCTCGACGTGCGAGGTCTGCACGCCGACCGGTGGAGCCACGCCACTCGGACCGAAGATCAACCGTACGTCCGCACCGCGCCGCTGAGCGGCCGCCGCGATCGCCGCGCCCATCTTACCGGAGCTGCGATTGCCGACGAACCGCACCGGATCGATCGCTTCGTACGTCGGCCCCGCGGTGACGACGACCTTGACCCCGGCGAGGTCCTGCGCGGACAACACGTGCGCCGCCGCCTCGACGATATCGGCAGGCTCGGCGAGCCGTCCCGGCCCCGTCCAACCACACGCGAGGAAGCCCTCGCCTGGAGCCACGATTTGATAGTTCGCGACGTCGCGTAGCGTGGTCAGGTTGCGCTGGGTCAGTGCGTGGTTCCACATGTTGACGTTCATCGAGGGCGCGAGCAGCACCGGTGCGCGTGTCGCGAGCGCGAGCGCGGTCACCGCATCGTCGGCCATGCCCGCGGCCATGCGCGCGCAGAGATCGGCGGTGGCAGGTGCGATCACGACAATATCGGCGGCGTCCGCGAGCTGGATGTGGCCGATCTTTTCTTCGTCAGTGAGCGAGAACAGATCGGTGAACACCGGCCGCCGCGTCAGCGCCTGGAACGTCATCGCGGTGATGAAGTGCTGGGCGCGCGGCGTCATCGCGACATCGACGATGGCCCCCGCCTTGTCGAGCAGCCGCACCAACTCGGCGGCCTTGTAGGCGGCGATACCGCCCGCCACGCCGACAACCACGCGAGCGCCGCGAAGAGGATGAGCAGGGTCGCGAGGAACACGATCAGTCCGAGGTCCTGAGATCACGCAGCGACTGTACCGCGATCAGCCGGCCTGGCTTTCACGAGGACCATCGGGAGCGGCTACGCGCTCGGCTCGAGCGAGATGTGGAACACCGTGATGCTGACGAGGAGCGGTGCGAACAACGTGCGAGCCCCGTGTACGTGGCCCCGATGAACGGCACCTATCTTGCCGACTCGCGGAGCTCGAGCTGCAGAGCGCGGCGCGCTACAGCAGCTTCGTCGCGACGTACTTGTAGTTGGAGTAGTCGTCCATACCGTGGCGCGAGCCTTCGCGGCCGAGCCCCGATTGCTTGACGCCGCCGAACGGTGCCTGCGCTGTCGACACGAGCCCTTCGTTGACACCGACCATGCCGGCTTGCAGCGCTTCGGCCGCGCGCGCCTGGTTCGTGCCGTTGCTCGTGTAGACGTATGCGACGAGCCCGGCGTCGGTATCGTTCGCCAGCTCGAGCGCTTCGGCCTGATCTGTCGCGATCCGGAGGGTCGCGACCGGACCGAACACTTCCTCGCGCCAGATCGCCATGTCGCGCGTGACGCCCGCGATCACGATCGGCGCGATCGCGCGCGACGCTGGCACCATGCCCTGGACGAGCCGTGCGCCCTTAGCGATCGCGTCCTCGACGAGCTGGCGGATCTTCGCGACCGCCTTGTCGTCGATCACGGGACCGATATCGGTCGATGGATCGAGACCGCGGCCTACCTTCAGCTTCGCGGTCGCGGCGACGAGCTTCTGCGTGAACGCCTCGGCGATCGGCGCTTCCAGGATGAAGCGATTCGCGGCGACGCAGCTCTGGCCCGAGTTACGGAACTTCGCGACGAGCGCGCCGGCGACCGCGGCATCGACATCCGCATCGCGCAACACGACAAAGGGCGCGTTACCGCCAAGCTCGAGCGAGAGCCGCTTCACGTCGTCGGCTGCCTGGCGCATGAGATCCTGGCCGACCCTTGTCGAGCCGGTGAAGCTGACCTTGCGAATGGTCTTACTCGCGAAGAACTGCTGACCGATGCGCTGGTGTTCGGTGCCGGTCACGACGTTGACCACGCCCGCCGGGATGCCAGCCTCGTGGCAGAGCTGCGCGAGGGCGAGCGCTGACAGCGGCGTCTGCGAGGCGGGCTTGCACACGACCGTGCAGCCCGCAGCGAGCGCAGCGCCGAGCTTGCGCGTGAGCATCGCGTACGGAAAGTTCCACGGCGTGATCAGCGCACACGGCCCGACCGGCTCGCGCTGCACGGTGATGCGGCCGTCGCCGCGGCTCGACGGGATGGTCTCGCCATAGATCCGCTCGGCCTCGCCCGCGAACCAGTGGATGAAGCTCGCCGCGTATCTGACCTCGGCGACCGATTCCTTGAGCGCCTTGCCGTTCTCGCGCGTGCAAAGCTCGGCGAGCCGCGCTTCATCGCGCGCCATCAGCGCGGCGACCTTCGCGAGGAACTGGCCGCGCTCGGGCGCGGGTCGCTTGCGCCATACGATGAACGCCGTGCCAGCGGCGGCGATCGCGCGATCGACGGTGGCGACGTCGCAATCCGCGACCTCCGCGACTAGCTCGCCATCGAACGGATCGTTGACCGCGAAGCGCTTGCTCGCTGCGAGCCAGCTGCCATCGACGTATGCATCCCGGGCGATGTCCATGCCCGTTTGATACCGCACGAGTGCTATAGACGCACCATGAGCACCGAGCGGTCTCGTACGATCTTGATCCTTGTCGCTATCGCGGCGATCGCCGGTGGCGCCGGGTTTTGGTTCTTCAAGATCTACTCACCTTCCCAAACCGCCAAGGCTGCACAGACCGAGGTTGTCGCATGGGAGACCAAGTGGACCGCGGCCCGCACTTGCCTGCTCGGGCCGAGCCCGGCGTCGCGTAAGACCAGCGAGGCGCTCGCGATCCGCGAGCTCACGCCCGATCCGTGGGACCGCGCCGGGTGTGCAGCGCTGATGGCGAAGCTCAATCGGGGCGAGGCTGACGACACCGGCATCGAGGCCGTCGAGCGAGCGTGGGCGACGATCGATCACGCGGCGATCAAGGCCGCCGGTGCGTTCGCGACGCATGTCGCGAGCCCGATACGCGCCAACGATCCACTACCGGCCGCGCTCGACGAGCTCGATGCCGCACACGCGGCACTCCGCGCGATCGTGAAGCTGCCGGCGGTCGTCCAGCGCGGTCCGACCCTGGTGGCCGCCACGCTCGTACCGATCAGCGTTGGGAGTACGCAGTTCGACGAGCTGGGCGAGCGAGCGATGCCGTCGGCACACGGCTTCATCCTGACCGCGCTCGCGAGCCGCCAGAACTATCAGGTCTCGTTGCGCACCGGGACCACGCCCGTCGTCACGCAGTCCAATGGCGTCGTTCACGGCGCACCGGATTCGACGTGGGGCGCGGACCTCGATGGCAACAAGGTCGAGATCGGTGCGCTCGACCACAACGGCGTGATGATGGGGGCCGCCGGGCTCGTGCTCGACAACCCACGGATCGCGGCGGTCATCGGAACGCGCGCGCACGGCGACGTGATCGTCGCGAATGCAAAGCAGTTCGTGATCGCCAAGGTCGCGCTCCAGAGCGCAGACACGCCGGACCAGCTCGTGGCAACGGCCGAACCGCCGACGTCGAGCACCGACCTGCACGTGGCGGTCGATGTCGACGGGCGCGCCGCCGTGACGTGGCAGGACGGCAAGCTCGCGCACGGTCGGATCTTGAAGACGATGAACGGCGGCGTCGATGAGGCGAAGGTCGAGCTAGGCGTGATGGAGGGCCCCGCATGTCTCACGAACGATCGCGCGTGGTTCTCGATCGGCAACGCCGTGGTCGCGTTTGGCGGCACCAAGCCGGTCGTGCAACGCACGAAGCTCCGCTACACGCTGCTCGGCTGCACGAACGATGCGGCCCTGTTCCGCAGCGATCGAAAGCTCGCGATCTGCCAGGACGATTGCCGCGACGTGGCGCTACCTGCGGGCGCACCTGAGCGCTCGACGGTGACGACGCTCGGCAACAAGCTGATCGCTATCACCTCGCACGCCGGCGTGGTTGGCGTCTGGCGCGAGGACGCGGCCCCCACGTTCTACGCACTGCCCGAGCTCGCCGAACCGCTGGATCTGCACGACTGGCCGGGCATGCACGAAGCGGCGATGGCCGCGAGCAACGGCGAGGTCATCGACGTGCTCGCGCGCACCAGCAAGGGGTTCGTAGTGATTCGCATCCCGGCAAAGCAGGGCTAGATCGTCCGAGCGAGCTCGCGGGTCTCGAGCAGGTTGTCCTCGATCGAGCAGTAGGTCCAGCCGCCGTAGCGACCGACCGAGTAGACGTCGCGTCGCGCGAGCAGGCCGCGCAGCCGTGCGGTCTCGACGAGCGAGGCCTTGGTGATGTGGACGTACGCCGGATCGAGGACGACGTGGTGATGCGACACGAGGCGCTGGGTCGTGATGATACCCTGGCGGCGGAGGTCTGCGAGGACGCGCTCGCGCAGCGCGTCGACATCGAACTTCGAGGGACTCGGCGCACCGACCTCGACGTAAAGGCTCATCCGATCGCCGCCCATAATATTGTCGTACCAACCGACGCGATAGAACACGTCGGCGGGATCCGGGAAGTACATCCAGTGCGTATCGGTGCGGCCTTTCGCATCGAACCCGAGGTTGAACACGAGCACGCGGTTCGACGTGAACACGTCGCTGTCGTGCTCTACCTCGCACAGCTTCGCGAGCGTGGACAGCGGCGCCGAGCTGACGAGCCGCGCGTACTCGATCACGCGCTTGGGAGTCTTAACGGTCCGCGCGTCGAGATCGATCGAGATCACCTGCTCGTCGCACGCGACCGTGCCTGCCGGGAGGTCGCGCATCAGCGCGTGGATGTAGCGAATCGCGCCGCCCGCGGGATACGTGAACGTCGCGTTGTAGCCGTGCGGGCTCGCATTGGGCCGCATGTTCGCGATGATGTCGGCGAGGTCGGCGTGCGGAAAAAAGCGACCCATCGCGTCGACGTCGAGTGTGTCGAGCGGCGTCGAGTAGAGCTTCTCGTTATACGGGCGCAGAAACTTCTCTGTGATGCCCTTACCGAGTCGCTGGACGAGCATCTCGCCGAACGAGCGCGGTGGCACGGCGCTGTGCGGTCGAAAGTACAGCTCGGTCAAGCACTCGAGGAAATCCGCGAGCGGTAGCTGGTGGATGTGCTTCTGGAACGGGAAATCGATGTCGCGATCGGCAAACCGGATCCGCGCGATGCGCTCGACCGTGCGGATGTCTTCGCCCGGCATGCGATCGCGCAACCACTGCTCGATCTCGGGGTGCTTGAAGTGAAAGAAGTGGCCCGAGTAATCCCACACGAACCCGTCCTGTTCGACCGTGCGGCAGTAGCCCCCGGGTAGGGGCTCGCGCTCGAGCACGAGTACGCGATCGGTTGGATGGCGCTCGCGCCAGTAGTTCGCGAAGCCGAGGCCGGATACGCCTGCACCGATACAGACGACGTCGGCCTTCTCGGTCACCGCAGCCTCGCGAGCTCGTTCGTCAGGATCCGCCGCGTGATCGCGATCGCGCAGCCATACGTGCTCTCCATGCCGAAATACGACAGCGACTTCGACAACAGGCTCTGACGCCGCGAGTACGGCGTATCCGAGGCGTAGTGGATCACCCCGAGCTCGAGGTCACGCGACGTCCGGTCGACGAGCGACACGATCTCGTTGTTCGGATGGCGCTTCGGCTCGGTGATCTCGTAGGCCGCCGAGAGGTACGGGCCCGCTTCCATCTCCATCACGGTATAGCCCTCGCGATAGAACACGTCCATGTACTCGCGGTTCTGCAAGAACGCGGAGCGCACGGTCAACGCCTTTTGATTATCGAGCACGGTGCCGTGGCGCATGAACGGCTGGACATCGGCGGCCGTGAGCGCGTTGTGAAACAGGTAGGTGTTCGACGAGTGTTCGTCGTGAATGACCTTCGAGATCATGACATCGCCGACGCGGCCGTTCAGTGTCGCGGCCTTGCCCATGATGTAGATGCCCCGCAGCTCGTCGACGCCGAGCGCGACCGCCGACAGGTGATGGAACGCCGCCATCCCGAGCGGGTAATCGATGTTGATGATCACGGCATCGCTCTTCACGATGTTCTCGATGCCAGGCACGTGCACGCGTGGATCGAGGCGATCCGGGTGGAGCTTGCCGAGCTCGATCACATGCGCGTCGACGTCGATCTTGCCGGGCGAGCCGATCGCGCGCAGGCCGGACTCGGCATCCCAGTCCTGGACCGCATTCAACCGGCTGCCATCGCCGGCCTCGTGGAGAAATGCACGCAGCGCGAAATAAAGGATGTTCGTCGCGAGCGAATCATCGTTTGCCGCGATCGCCGCGTCGTAGCGCGGTGCGAGGTTCTCGAAGTTGCGACGTCGCAAGAACTCGACGATCGCCGCACGGTGCGCGATCGCGTAGCCGCCGAGCATGTTCGGCAACGCGTGGCTGTTCGACGATACGAAATAGATCGGTCGGTTCGGCGGGATCGCCGGCGCGATCGCCTGGTACCAGCGCGCAGCCTGCTTCTGGTACTCGCGCTGCGAACCATCGAGCAAGCGCACGAACAGATCGCAGTCGTGCTGGATCATGTCGGCCAGGATCGCGTTCGAGCTCGGACCGAGGGCGCCGCGCAAGCGGGCCACGCCGGCGGCATCGGTACCCAGAGCACCCTCGAGCCCGACGTCGTCGGTCACGTCGCTCGTGCGATTCATGAGCAGCCGATCGCGGAGCTTGTTCCACTCGATCTGGTACGCGGTCAGGATCGGGACGAGATCGTCGATATCGGAGCCCGAAGCGATGAACACCGCGAGGGTCTGGCCACCATCCCAGCGGAGCGGTCGGCGCCGACCGCGGGTCCGCACGAACTGCCACGATTCGATCGGGTATCCCGCCTCGACAAATTGCGCCAACGACTGGCCCAGGACGATCCGGCGGACCTTCGGCATGCAATCCGGAAGGCGCCCCGCGGAGTACGCGAAGGCCGCGAGATCGGGCTCCGGCTCCTCGGCGCCGAGGTGCAGGCTCGAGCGCGAGTACAAGTGCGACTCCTCGAACGCGCGGACGCGGACGTCGCCGCTGGCACGAAGCAGCGAGTAATAGGTCCGGATATAAAGGTCGATCTCGTCGCTGGTTGCACGAGGCGGCTGGCGATCCACGGGCTAAGAGTAGATCACCTAAGCGGCTCAAGTGCTTTTCCCGGCGCCCCGTTGATGCTAACCAAGGGCCCCTGAGAGGTCACATTTGTCCAAGGAAGAGCTAGTCCATCTCGACGGCGAGGTCATCTTGATCGCGAAAGGCGGTAACTTTCGGGTCAAGCTCGACAATGGCCACGAGGTGCTAGCGAAGCTCGCCGGTAAAGTTCGCCGTCACCGCATCCGTGTGGTGCTAGGAGACCGCGTCACCGTCGCGGTTTCGCCATACGACCCGACCCGCGGGTTCATCGTCTACCGCCAGCGTTAGCTGCTAAAGTTCGGTCAGCAATGGCCGAATCGCCGCTCTACGTCGGGATCGATCTCGGGACCACCAACTCTGCTGCGGCCGTGTTCGACGGCGAGCATGTGTCGGTCGTCCGCAACTCGCTGGGCGCGTCGGTCACGCCGTCGGTGGTCCGGGTCGATAAACAGGGCCGGATCACGGTCGGGACCCGTGCGCGCCGGTTCATCGAGCAAGATCCCGCGAATACCGCAGCAGAGTTCAAGCGGCTGATGGGCACCGGCCGGGCCATCGATTTTCCAGCCGCCGGTAAGCAGCTCAAGCCCGAACAGCTCTCGGCCGAGGTCCTCAAGGCGCTCCGCCAGGACATCCAGGACCAGCTCGGGGTCGCGGTCGAGCGCGCCGTGATCTCGGTGCCTGCCCTGTTCGAGCTGCCGCAGAGTGCGGCGACCTCGGAGGCCGCCCGGCTCGCCGGGTTCGCCCGCGTCGAATTGTTGCAAGAGCCGATCGCCTCGGCCCTCGCCGCCGGCTGGCGTGCCGACGACGACGGTGGTGGCACCTGGCTCGTCTTCGATCTCGGTGGCGGCACGTTCGACGCATCGTTGCTCGAGACTCGCGATGGCCTGCTGCGCGTGGTCGGTCACGATGGCGATAATTTTCTCGGCGGCCGCGATTTTGATTGGGTGATCACCGAGCACCTTGCCTCGCAGCTCGCGGTGGTGCCCAGCCGCAACAATCCCGATCACACGAGTGCGTTGCGCGCGCTCCGGCTGGCCGCGGAAGACGCGAAGATCGAGCTCTCGCGCGGTGATCGCGCCCAGGTCACGCTCGCGCAGCCGCTCGTGGTCGATGGCCAGGATGTCGAGGTCGATCTCGAGCTCACGCGCGCGACGATCGAACGGCTGTGCACGCCGCTCGTCGATCGCGCGCTCGAGGTTTGTCTGCGCCTGATGCAGGGCAACGGCCTCGTGCCTGGCAAGCTCGCGAAGGTCGTGCTCGTCGGTGGCCCGACCGTGATGCCCATCGTGCGCCAGCGCGTCGCCGCCAAGCTCGAGGCCACGATCGCCCTGGGCCACGATCCGATGACGCTCGTGGCCCAGGGCGCGGCGCTCTACGCGGCGACCGCGTCGCTCGATGGCCGCGCGGCGAGCCAGACGCCGATGACCGGCCGCCAGGTGTGGCTGCAATACCCGGCGGTGTCGTCAGATCTCACGCCCCACGTCGTCGGCAAGTTCATCGGCGAAGGCGCTCCGGCGAAGATCAAGCTCGTGCGCAACGATGGCGCGTGGAGCTCGCCCGAAGCGCCGATCGCGGCGGATGGCACGTTCATCATGTCGGTCACGTTGCTCGCGCGTCGCGCGTGTACGTTCGAGCTCGTCGCGACCGCGCAGGATGGGGAGCGCGTCGCAGTCTCGCCGCCGGCGCTCACGATCGTCCAGGGCCTCACGATCGGGGATCCACCGCTGTCGCGCACGCTCGGCGTCGCGCTCGCGAACGGTCATGTCCAGGTCTACCTCGAGCGCGGCGCACCCCTGCCCGCTCGCCGCACGTTCACGCACCACACCGTCGAGACCGTCGCGCGCGGTTCGAAAGAAAGTGTGCTGCGCATCCCGATCGTGCAGGGCGAGATGGACCAGGCGCACCTGTGTCGACTGGTCGGCACGCTCGACATCGGCGGTGATGGCGTGCGCGATACGGTGCCGACCGGGAGCGCGGTCGAGGTCACGATCGAGCTCGATCGCGGCGGACGGCTCTCCGCGCGCGCGCTCGTACCCGCGATCGATCAAGTGTTCGAGCACGTCGCACATCTCCTGGTGCCGGATGCGTCGCCCGAATCGCTCGATAGCGCGATCGGCGATCTGCGGCGACAACTGATGGATCTCCGGACCGATGCCTTTCGCAATGGCCTCACGCAGATGATCGAGAAGCTCGATCATCTCGAGGCGCGGCTGTCCGAGGCCGAGCGCGATATCGATGCCGCGCACGGTGGTGACGCCGATGCCGCGCAGCGAGCCCGCCGCGCGCTGCTCGATGTCGACGGCACGATGGCCGATGCGCACCTCGCGCGAAAGTGGCCCGAGCTCGAGAGCGAGGCCCGCTCGCTCGCGATCGGAGCGACCTCCACGGTCGGCTTGCACGGCAGCGATGCCGAGCGCGTGCTGCTGCAAGAAGTCCTCGCGGCGATGGAGCGGGCGCGTGGCGAGAAAGATGCGGCCGAGCTCGAGCGCCAGATGCGGCTCGCGCGCCGATTGTCGTCGGCCGCGTTCAACCGCACGGCCGAAGCGTGGGAGTGGTACTTCGACGACGCCGCCTCGGAAGTCTCGCGCACGACGGATCTCCCGCGCGCGCAGAAGCTCGTGGCCGAGGGCAAGAAGGCGGTCGACAAGGGCGACACCGAGTCGCTGCGCAAGATCGTCAAGGAACTGTGGGCCCTGCTGCCCGAGGACTCCGAGGCCCGCAAGCGCGGCTTTGAGTCGGGTGTGAGATGACCACGCTCGCCGAGAATCCGTTTCTCGTGCTCGGCCTCTCGGTCGATACGAAACGGATCGAGATCGAGCGCGAAGCGCAGAAGCTCCTCGGCATGCTCGAGCTCGGTTTTGCGGCGGTGAAGTCGTACGCCACGCCCCTCGGCCCACGCGAGCGGACGGCGGAAGCCGTGCGTGCCGCCGTCGCCGCGCTTCGCGACCCGTACCAGCGGCTCGTCGCCGAGGTCTGGGCACGCCACGCCCCCGCGCCGATCGAGACCGCGCCACAGGTCGCTCCCGCCCCGCCCGCCGAGACTCATCCGGGTGCACGTCGCACGTTCGGATGGAGGCCCTAGATGTACGGACCTCTAGGCGTCGTGCTGTTCCGGCTCCGTCGCCACGCAATCGATGCGCGCCGCCAGGATCGAACGTGGCGGTTCCTCGCGTGGTCCCTGCTGGCCGGAACGCTCACGGCGATCGCTGTCTCGGGGTTGTTTTTCGCGGGGCTGATGTTGCTCGTCAACGGCCTGTGGTGGCTCGCCCTGCCCGTGTTCGCGCTGATCGCGGTACCGATCGCGCAGCACCTGTTCGTGCGGCACGTGCTCGTGCCGCTCGGAGCGGTGAAGACCGCATACTGGGTGGGCCACTTCGCGAGCATGGAGGACAGCGATGCTTACGGCCTCGTGTGTGGCGCGTGGGCGTACTCGCATCGCCCGAACCCGACCGATGAAGCGTGGCTGATCGCGCGCCGCGATGAGCGCAAGCCGCTCGGTGATGCCGAGATCGTCGTCACGGCCCTGATCGCCGCAGGTCGTGGCGATGCCGAGACCGCGCGCCTGTTGCTGCGCTCGACGCTCGATCTCGTCGAGGTTCACCCGCCCGTGCGCGAGCTCGCAGGTGAGTGGCTCGCGGTCGATGCCGCCGAGCGAGGTGCGTGGCACGAGCTCGCTACCGATGCAAGTGCGGCGCGGTTTCCCGCAACGTCGTTGACCTATTTCCTCGAGGGCGTCGCCGCGCGACGGATCGGCGACCCCGGTGCGCCGAATGCAGCGACGTTGCGCGCACGCTGGATCATCGCGCCGCATCGTCGCGCGACCTTTGCGTATCTCGCCCCGTCCGCCGGCATGTCCGCGGAGCCGATGGTCGAGGCGGTCGGCACGATCGAAGTCGCGACCGAAGGTGCACCGCTGCCTCGTGCGGTCGCCGCGCACGTCGCCCTCGCACGGGTCGGGACCTCGATCGCGACCCTCGCCGAGACCACCGCCGCCTGGGATGCCGCCCTCGCGGACCCTGCGACGCGTCTGTGGATCTCGCAGCGCGCGCTCGAGCTCGATTGTCCGATCGGTGCAACGGACCGCGCGCTGCGCGAGGTCGCGCAGGCCGTGACCGACGAGCTCGGCGACCGCGCCGATGCCGCGAAGCTGGGTGCGCCCGCGAGTCGCGGTGCGGTAGGTGACGGGCTCGCTCGTCGCCTACGCCACGGTCGCCTCGACGCACTCGAGGCTGGATTTTCGCGGTGGGAAGACCGCCGCCACGACGGGGCCTATCGCGCCTCGATCGACGAATGGCGCGAGTGGATGGCGCTGCGTGGCCAGTACGATGCAGCCGTGCTCTCCGGCCGAGATGACCTGCGCCGGCTCGCGTTCCCGCATGCGTACAAGATGGGCAACAGCATGGCCTCGTGGCTGTGGAATACGCGCAAGGAGTACGCCCTCGCCCACGCCGTGTTCGCGTGGCTCCTCGGCGAGGCGCTGCTCGTCGGTGACACCGAGGCGATCGACGTGCTGACCCGCAATGCTCGCATCGCCGTGAACACGCGGATCGGGCGCATCGAATTTCCCGCCACGTAGCTCCGGTTCAACGCGACGACGCTTTGGACCAGTCGCAGCCGAGCTCGTCCTGCGTGACGTGACAGCGCAAGCACATCCGACGATTGCCGCGATCGAGCGCGCGACACCGCGAGCTGCCGCGCCATCCCACGGGATGAGGAGAGGCGTGCATCGCAGTGCCCTGGGCGCTGTGACAGGTCAAGCAGTCTTCCTCGCGATGACACGACGCGCATGCGGTGATGTTGCGACGCGCCGCCTGCGCGTGGAGGTTCGGTCCGCCACTGGTCTGCGACGACCAGCCGACCGGGTGAAAGCGCTGGCTCGGATCGAATGCGTTGAACTGGCTCGCGGCGCGCGTGCCGACGCCAGAGCGCTCGTGGCACGCGACGCAAAAAGATTCCGCTCGGTGACACGCCGAGCAGTCCTTGCCGCGCTTTGCATCGACGACGTGCAGCACGACGTAGTTTGCCGGGTGAAAATCGGCCGGTTTCACGACGCCTTGATGGCACTCGACGCACTCCGATCGGTCGTGACACGCGTTGCACGTCGAGCCGGCCTGCCGTGCTTCTTGCGTGTGGTTGTTCGTGAAGCCCGGGCCGTGTTGATCCCCGAGGCCATCGCGCCCCGGTACGAGCTGGCCGTGCTCGAACTGGGTCTGCATCAAGCCACCGAGCTTGGCCAGGTGGCAATCAGTGCAGTGGCGCTCCTCGGCGCCGTTCTTGTGGCAGCTCAAGCACGAGGTCATCGTCGGCAGCTGCAGGGTCGTCGCGAGATCGACGCCCCGGATCCCTGGATGGCAGGTCTCGCACGCGAGCTGCTGATGTCGGGCGTGCGCGAACTTGAGCGGCGGCGGCGTGATGTACGTCTGCTGCACGACCTTCGTGGGCGTCCAGCCGGGATGACACGCGGTGCACGCCGCGGTCGGCATCGCGATCTTGGCCGGATCCGCACGATCGATCGCGTGACAGGCGCGGCACTGGACCTCGGTCGGCAACAGGTTATCGACCGCCGATTGCGACGAGGGCGCGGTCGGATGACAGGCGGTGCAATCGATCGCGCGCGCGAGGTGCTTCTGGTGCGAGAAGATCAGCGGCAAGCGCTGCAACGGGTAGACGACGGACGACCAATCCCGAGCACCATCATCGGGCAAGACCGGTTGCGCGAGGCCGATCACCGAGGCCGTGCACAAGAGAAGGAGAATGATCCGGGCCTTCATCGCTAGGGCTCCGGTGCGAACGCGAGATCGAACACGCCGATCACGCGGGTTTGCAGGGCGTGGATCGCATCGCGATCGGTCTCGCCGATCACGTGAAAGGCGACCGAGTCGGCGACCCGCCACGTGGTCGACACTTGCGCCGAGGTCGTGACATAGGAAGCCGCGAGCACCGTCGAGGATGTATCTTCTTTGATATCGAGCACGATCACGCGACCGCGCAGCCACAACAGCTGGGTCGGGCGGAATATCACCTCGGCGGTGCCGCCGATACGCTGACCGCCGTAGCCGGTATCACCGAGAAGATCGATGCCGCCGCGCCAGCCATTGCCGAGCACCCGCTGGAGCCCCGCTTCGCCGCCGCCGGCGAACGGGCTCGTCGCGTCTTCGTGCGCGTAACGACGCAACCACGCATCGGCGGTCGCGCGCCACGGCCCCTTCGATGCGTAGCGATAGCCGAGCCGGAGATCGGTGGTGGGCTCGATCGAGAACGCGTTGAAGATCGAATCGCCGTCGAAGGTCGGGAAGAAGTAGGCGATCGTGGGCTCGAGCACGTGATCACCGCTGCGCAGGCGGAGCCCCGCATCCGCGCGATCGACGACCGCACCCAGCAGCGAATACCGCGCATCGGCGTACGCCTCGATCGCGAGGCTGCCTGCCTTCAAGTCCGCGTGCGCGCGCGCGTACAACCGTTCCTCGTTGGTACCCGTGTGCGGTGCCTGGCCGTAGTCGTTCGGATAGAGCCCCTTGTCGGGGTAATCAAGGCGATCCACGCTCCCGATCAGCCCGACGGTGTCGGACCACGTTCGGCGGTAGCCAACCTCGGCGCCGAAGTACTTCGTGCGGGTGGTCGCGAGCGTGACCCCGACCGTCGGTTGGCTGACATCGCGCTGCGGGCAGTATTCGTAATCGCTCGTCAGCTTCGAGGTCGTGACCGCGCGATTGCGATCGATCAGCTGCCATGCACCGGTCCCCGGCGTCGGACCTTCGACGTATTCCTGGCATCCCGCGCCCGAGGTTCCGTCGAGCTCGTACGAGGTGACGCCGAGCGGCGAGCTCGCGCGCACGCGATAGCCGGCGCTCGCACCGACCGCGACCGGCAGCGCCGAATCGGGCAGCGCATAGCGCGCGTTCACGCCGTCGAGCGCGGTCGAACCCCAACCGTCGTCGACGAGCACGCGCCCGATCTGGAGCATTAACCGATCGTCGGCGAGACCATCGAGCTGGAGGTAGCCGTACATGAGGTCGAGGCCGGCGACCGAATCGGCGAGCTCTGGAATGACATCGATCGCGTCGCGGCGCAGAGGGCCGGCCAGCGTGATCGAGCCGGTCGTGTAATCGCCGAAATCGTGATCGACGCGGAGATATGTCTGCAACGAGATCCGCAGCCCGCGCTCCGGCAGCCGCGCGAGCCGGCGCGCGAGCGTGAGGTCGCCGACATCGGTGATCCGCAGCGCGAGCGTCTGCGTGATCCGGCGCCGGCCGAGGAACAGATCGGGACCGACGAGCCGGTAGTCGCGCAGCTGGTACGCCTGGCCAAAGGTCTGCGCACGCAGCCAGAACTCGTACGCGTGCGCGCTGCCTTGCCCGATCGCTAACGCGAGCGCAGCGACCGCCAAGCGAGCAGCCCCGCGCGACATCGCCGCGACGGTATCACCTGCTCACGTCGATCGTCTCGACCGTGAGGCTACCGTTCGCGATGGCCGCGATGCCCCAAGCACCGGCTTCCGGGGCAACCGGGTCGTTCGCCCGAGTGCAACTGACCCGCGCCGTGGCGCCGACCGATGCCGTGACCGTGTCGTCGGTGACCTTGATCGCGAGGGCTTGACCGAGGTCGGAGGTCGACACCATCTGGCCGGTGCACAGCACCGTGACCTTCGTTCCATCGTGGCGCTCAATCCGCGCAGGCTCGCCAGGGACCAACCGCGCGACGAGCGCACGCGCGGGACCTGTCTGTTGTGCGATCAGCGCGACGCCACCGCTCGAGAGCACGACCGAGGCCGAGAGCGTGCCCGCCGCGAGCCGCGGCCCGCCGACGAGCGCGCGCGCGGTCAGCGAATCATCGATCGCGGTCAGCGTGAGGGTGCGTGCCGTGCGCGTCGCGTTCGACGGTGCAGGTGTGGTGATCACGGCACCCGTGCCATCGGGGAAGCCGGTGACGTGACCCGAGGTCGGGCCATCGAGCGACGGCCGATACAACCACGCGGACGCGCCGCCGCCGAGCACGAGCACGGTGCCATCCCGCAAGCGGATGAGCGACGGAGCGATGACCGCGCCGGGCCAGTTCGCGACCTGGTCCGCTGGTGGCGCGAGCTGGGCCCAGGTGTTCGTCGTCGGCGTGTAGCGCGAAAACCCTGCATCGCCACCGATCGCGACGGCGGTGCCGTCCTCGAGCGTGATCAGCCGCGCGCCGGTGATCGCCGGCGGCAGCGCGACATCAATGCCATCACCCCCTTCGGGCGGCACGATCGACGCGACGGCCGTGGGGACCGCCGTGCCATCCGGATCGAACGCGGTGAGCAGCGCGCCGCCATCGAGCTCGGTGACCTGGGAGAACAAGTGCGTCACCACCGTCGCGGTGCTCGCGCCGCGATCGGCCTCCGAGATGGGAAGCTGATCCGCGGTCGAGGGATCCGAGGTCGCGCCCGCGAGCACGAGCCGGCGATTGCCATCGGAGGTGATGCCGACATCGAACAGCCGACCGCCAAACCGCACGCTCGTCGCCGGTAGTGGCGGCTTCGCGACGCCATCGCCGACGGTGTGGCCCGAGGCATCGAGCTGGTACTCCACCGTGGAGCGCCGCACGGTCGAGCCCATGCCACACGTCGAGCCCCCGTTGCTCTGGCAACCACCCGTGACGAGGATATGAGACGCATCGAGGCCAAACGCGGCGTGCTCGCTACGCGCCTCGACGAACACCGGTTGCGAGAACGTCATCTCGACCGGATCGAACACGGTGAGCGCCTGCCCGCTCGACACCGCGACGCGACCATCCGCGAGCTCGGCCGTCGCGGCACCGACGAGCGAGTTGCCATCTTGTAACGCGGTCGGCAACGCGATGGCGGTGAAGTGCGCGGTCGCCGGGTCGTAGTACTCCGCCGAGGGTGGTGACACACCGGTGGCATCGGCGGCCTCGCCACCCAGGACGAGGATGCCCTGCCCCGCGTGTGCGACGAGCGGCTCGACACGCGCGACGGTCATCGCCGAGACCGGGCAGAAGCCATCGAGCGGGACCATCGCGATCGGAATCTGCGTGCCGCTCGCGAGATCGTTGTACGCGAGCGGTGCAGTCTTGCCGGTCGAGACCACGACGCCACCGCTGACAATCTCGACGCCGAGCTGCTCGGTCGTGGCGGGAAAATCGCTGATCACGGTATCGGTGCGGCGAATATCGCCGGCCGGCGTATAAGCGATCACGCGAACGATCGTGTTCGCGAGCGGCTTGCCGCACGCGCCGAGATCGAGTGGTGCCAGTGCGACGCGCGCCGCCGGATCGCTGCATGCAGCGAGCCCGATCAGCGCGAGCACCCGAGTCATCACCGAGCACATGATACTCTCGCCGCGATGCCGGAGTTGCCGACGACGTTCGGCAAGTACTACCTGACCGAGAAGCTGGCCACCGGCGGCATGGCGGAGATCTACCTGGCCAAGCTCATCGGCCCCGGTGGGTTCGAGCGCTTCGTCGTGATCAAGCAGATCTTGCCAAAGCTCTCGGGCCAGCGGCACTTCGTCGATCTGTTCGTGGCCGAGGCCAAGACCCTCGTGACGCTCGCGCACGGCAACATCGTGCCGGTCTACGAGCTCGGAGTCGTGGACGACACGTATTTCATCGCGATGGACTACATCGATGGGCCGACGCTGTACCGGCTCACCGAGATCATGGCGCGCCGCGAGGTCCAGATGGCGCCCGCCGTCGCGGCCTGGATCACGGCGCGCATCCTCGACGGCTTGGACTACGCCCATCGCAAAGGCGAGGGCGTGATTCATCGCGACCTTTCGCCTCGCAACGTGATGCTGTCGCGCGATGGCGACGTGAAGATCGTGGACTTCGGCATCGCCGTGGTCGGCGAAGGTACCGGTGACGAGTCGCACCAATCGGCGCCGACCGGATCGTTCCCGTACATGTCGCCGGAGCAAGTCCGCCGCGACGCGCTGACCCCCCAGACCGACCTGTTCACGGTGGGCGTGCTGTTCTGGGAGATGTTGACCGGTGCGCGGCTGTTCGTGCGCCCCGATGCCGAGGCAACGCTGCAGGCGGTGTTGCACGGCGATATCCCCGCGCCCTCGACGAAGCGCGCAGAGGTACCGGCCAAGCTCGACGAGCTTGCGATGCGCGCGCTCGAGCGCGACCAAGCTGCGCGCTGGCCAAACGCGGGCGAGATGCTCGCTGCGCTTCACAAGTACCTTTACGCGCTCGACGAGACGCCGGGTCCACGCGACGTGGCAGCGCTCGTTGCTAGATACTGCCCGCCCGAGACGCGGCGCATGCCGACGAACATGGAGGCCGACGGCAGCGGCCCGGTCGCAGCGCCCAGCGGGCCGAGCACCGCGGTGCTTCTGCGCGACGGGGTCGCGCAAGGCAAGAAGCACGTGCGCCACCAGACGTTCGCGACGCACGTCGAGTTGCGCGGCATGCTGGGTGAGGACGACATCCACGCGACCGACGTTGAACCACCCACGACGAAGGTCACCGCGCGGCCGACCGTGCCCACCGTCGCCGAGGCAGTGCCCTCACCGACCACCAAGCGCCCTCGCCGACCGACGACCGAGCGCCCGGCGTCAGAGCTCGATGACGATCGCCCGATTCCACGCCCCGAGCGCGCCGGGCTGCGCCTCGACCAGCCGCCGAAGCGCGCCACGCTGATCGTCATCGGCCTCGGCGGCATCGCGCTCGCGGTGGCCGTCGTCGTCATGGTGCGGCAGCGCGGTGATCACGTGCGGCACATGGGCGTCGAAGATGCGGGCGTGTTCCGCGATGCGCCCGCGCTCGTGCTCGTGCTCGTGGAGGACGCCGCACAGCCCAACGCGGGCGAACCCGATGCGGCGATTGCGGTCTCGCTCTCGATCGATGCCGGCCGCCCCGCGCGCGATGCTGGGCCGGTCGTGCGTCCTGATGCAGGCCTCGTGATCGCGAAGCCGGATGCCGCGGTTGTGTTCGCAGGCACGGCCACGCTGACGCTCGGTGCGAACCCGTGGGCGAAGGTCTTCATCGATGGCAAAGAACAAAAAAAGCATGCCCCGAACACGTTCGAGGTAAGCGCGGGACATCACGAGGTGCGGCTCGTATTCGATGGCGAATCACCGGCGGTCGAGAAGACCTATTCGGTCGACGTCAAACCCGGCGAGACGCCGAGCTTCCAGGCCGATTTCTCGCACTAACGTTTCGGGCGGCGCTAGAACCGCCCGGGATCGACGGTGAGCACCGGCGGTGGTCGCGACGAGCTCTCGATCGCGATGATCACGATCGTCGCGACGATCGCTGCGGCACCGACGCCGGCCCACAAGATCGGGCTGCGACACGCCTTACAGCCGTGCTCGACGACCGTGCCGGTCAACCGCGCATCGCCGAACAACGTCGGTGGATAGCGCAGCTCCGCCGCGCGCAGCGCCTGCCACACCGAGCGCGCCGCGGACGAGACCCCAGATCGATCGGCATAGCCGAGCTCGACGACCGCCGAGCAGTGCGCGGGTGCGCCGGCGCAGCGCTGCGCGAGCAGCGTCGGACCGCCTCGCCGGTCGGTCGCGGCAACGAGCACGACATCGTCGAGATCGGCGAGCGCGAGCACTTGATCGAAGACCACTTGCTCGGCGCGATCAGACATGCCGAGCTCCACACCGAGCGCGAGCGCTGCCGCGGTCTCGTCGCGCTCGAGAGGCAGCGCGAGGTCGGTCGTGTGCTGGTCGACCGCGAACGCCTGCGCGTGGGGCCGGAACCGAGGCGCGCGCGCGATCACGACGTGTTGCCCCTGCGCCAGCTCCAGGGTGACCGGGGTGTGACCGGCTGCGCCACCATCGATCATGACGAGCGCATTCGGCGGCTCGCTCGTCACGCGCACTGCGTGGCTCGCGCTCGGCTGCGCACGTACGGCATCGATCGCGGCGACGACTTCGGGCGAAAACTCGAGCTGCGTGATCGGGCGCTCTGGATCGAGCGCCAGGGCCAGTGCGATCGCGTCGTGCGCTTCGCTGCTGCGCCCGAGCTGCGCGAGCACGACGCCGAGGCGCAACGACGCATCGGAGTACAGCGCGGTCATGCCCGGCAGTGCAAGTAAGCTTTCGGCTGCGATCCGCGCGGCGACCAGGCGCTGCGACGCGAACTCGAGCTGGACATTGTGGTAGGCGCGCCAGCCTTCTTCGATTTGCTCGCGCACGCGACGGAACTGGACCAGCTGGTCGAGCGGCACTGCACCCGCGGCCGAGGCTTCGCGAGCGACACCGAGTGCGTCGTCGGCGACGCGCACCGCACCGCCTTGGCGCACGGCGGCGGCCATCGCAGCGGTCACCGCCGATCGCTGATCGCTGGGTGCGACGACGACGAGCCCGCTGCCGCCCGCATAGGCAGGACCAGCGGCTTGTGACGCGATCGTCAGCGCGAGCACCAGCGCCCTCATCGACACGAGTATACTCGCGCCATGTCTTTCGAATGGCTGGCGAAGGCGCCGAACAAACATGGCAAGCCGCACATCGACGCGGTGACGGCCGAGCTGGCCGATCGCGCGGGGACGATGTTTCGCCTCGGCTTCACGCAGCAGCAGGCGGCGGACCGCCTCGCTGCGCGGATCGCGTGGGAGTACGACCCGCCGGCCACGCATGGCCCACATCGTCGCCCCGAAGCGCTGTCGGACGCCGCGATCACGAAGATCGTCTCCGATACGTTCGCGCGCCGTCCGGGCTGATGCGCGCTCCGCTCGCGGTCGTGATGTTCGCGGCGTGCTCGCAACCGAGCGCGCCGTCGAGCCACGCGTTGCGACCTTCCGAACGGCTCGACATGTTCGCGCTCGCGGGCACCTGGAAATGGAATTTCCAGACCGAGGAGCGCAGCACCTCGCGTACCGAAGCTGAACAGTGGCGGCTGCTCGCCAACCCGAGCACACCCGCGCAACTCACCGGGCGCTACGTCCGGACCGTGACCGTGCACTCGCTCGATCATGCGCCGTTCCAGTGCAACCAGATGCCCTGGTATCGCCAGCGCTCGATGTATGACGTCGTCGTCGATCTCGTCGGGGAAGAGATCGTGGTCAAGGAGACCGGATACACGACCGAGCCATCGCCGTGCGATCACGGGTTTCGTCATCTCGGCGATTACCGCGCGCCTCTCGCGGCGAGCTCGCTCGCGCTGCGCTGGGGCCAAGGCGCGGAGTCCGGCATCCAGACCCTCGCGCACGTCGATCAGATCCGCGGCGCGTTGCCCACAGCACCGTGGCCGACCACCTACGCACCGACCGGTACATGGCGGTGGACGGCGAGCTCGGTCGATGCCGCAGGCAACGTCCACGACGAGATCGAGTGGTGGGAGATCACGAGACGCACCGAGACGCGGGTCGACGCGACGTATCGTCGTCGCGTCACCGTGCGCAGCGCCGACGGCAAGACACCGATCGCGTGCGCCGGCACGCCGAGCTGGACATTCGACGATGCGTACGTCCTCGACGGTCAAAAAGAAGAAGACCACTGGCACTTCCACGAGCTCGCGGTCGAGCCCGGTGATCATCCGTGTCTGCGCGCGACCCCGAGGCGCACCCTCGACGAAGCGACCGCCGAGCAGATCGGCGATTTCTTCATCCTCGAGTGGCGCGGCAAGCGCCGCGAGATTCTTTACCGGCCCGAGTAAATCTTGGCGAGGTAGTCCTCGACCATGCGATCGCTCGAGAACCGCCACTGCGACATCGCGATGCTCGCGCGCATGACCGAGATCCACTTCGCGCGGTCGGCATACGCCGGCAGCACATCGCGATCGAGCGTCTGATAGAGCAGCTCGCGATCGCGCAGATCGATCTTTGCGGCGGCCGCGTCGTCGAAGGCGTTGTCGCTCGGATCGGCATCACCGATCTTCCAACCGGTGACATTGTGCTCGCAGCCTTCCGGCCACCAGCCATCGAGGATCGACAAGTTCGGCACGCCGTTCATCGCAGCCTTCATGCCGCTGGTACCCGAGGCCTCCAGCGGACGACGCGGGTTGTTGAGCCAGATGTCGCAACCGCGCGTCAGCATCGCGCCGAGCGTCATGTCGTAGTTCTGCACGAACACGACGTGTTTCGGGTGCGCCTTCGCGGCGGCGACGAGCCTGGTCACGAGCTCCTTGCCGGCGGTATCGCGCGGGTGCGCTTTGCCCGAATATACGAGCTGGATCCCGCGATCGAACAGCGACGCGAGCGCCCTGTCGTCGCCGAGGATCAAATCCGCGCGCTTGTACGAAGCGGCCCGCCGCGCGAAGCCGATCACGAGCTTATCGAGCGAGAGCTCGACACCCGTGCGCTTGAGGAGCTCGACCGCGAGCTCCTGCTTCATCTTTTGATGCGCAGTCCACAGCGCGGCGTCCTGCTGCTCGGTAGGCTTCTCCTTGACCAGCGCTGCGCGAATTCGAGCGTCCTGCCAGGTCGGCACGTGGACGCCATTCGTGATCGAGATGATCGGCGCCGCGCCCGTGACGTCCTTCCACATCGTGCGTGCGGTCTCGCCATGGAGCTCCGCGACCCCGTTCGCGATCCGCGCGAGGCGAAGACCGGCGACCGTCATCGAAAAAGGCGCGCCACCGATCTCGGTGAGCTCGGCGGGCGTGAAGCCGCAGTCGGCGTCGATCTTCTTCATCAGCGCGTGCTCGTGCACTTCGTTACCCGCGGCGACCGGGGTGTGCGTGGTGAACACGACGTGGTCGCGCAACTTTGCCATCTTTTCGGCGAGCGTCTCGCCGCCGTAGACGCCCTGGCGCAGCAACTCGAGCCCCGCGAACATGGCGTGGCCTTCATTGAAGTGATAGACGTCCACCGGCATCCCGAGGGCTTGAAGCAAGCGCACGCCACCGACCCCGAGCATGATCTCCTGGGCCAGGCGATCGTCTTCACCGCCTCCGTAGAGGCGCTTGGTGATCCAGCGGTCGGCCTCGTTTTCGGCCTCGAGCAGGTACAGGGCCGAGGTGATGTAGCGCGAGACCTTCCAGGCGATCAGGCTGACCTGCGCACCCTTGATCGTGACCTCGAGCTTGGTGCCTTTCGGCAGCTCGACGCGCTGCAGCGCGTCGCGCGAGGTCTTCGGATAGTGATCCTCGATCGCGTCCTTGGCGCCGATAAGCTGCGTGGTGTAGCCCTCGTCCCAGAACAGGCCGATGCCGGTCACGGGCGCGTGTAGGTCGCCGACCGATTTCATGTGGTCACCTGCCAGGATGCCCAGGCCACCGGAGTAGATCGCGAATCCAGGGTCGAGGCCATACTCCATGCAGAAGTAGGCAACGCGTGGCTGGGAGGGCAAAGAACTCGACATCGGTCGGGACCCTACAAGATTTTTTGGACCGTTATCGCGGCTCCGAGTACACAATGGGGTCGTGAAGGTGAAGCGGACCGCGGTGTCTGCAGAGGACCAGGCCATGTTCCTGGACGCGGTGCGTGGGTCGCAGCCGCTCGATTCGCGCGATCGGATCGCCGTGCCCCCGCCACCTCCGTCCGTGGTCCGCATCGAGGTGTTGCCGCCCGAGGTCAAGCTCACGATCGAAGGCGATGTTCAGCGCTTCACGGCGCGGGCACCCGGTGTCTCGATCGCACAAGCGGCGGAGCTGCGCACGGGCAAACTCCACCTCGAAGCAACACTCGATCTACACGGAGTTACCGTCGGAGAAGGCGTCTCCAAGCTACGTGAATTTTTGTTTGAATCGCGACGGCTCGGCCGCCGTCGAGTACGTGTGATCCACGGTCGTGGGCTGCATTCCGAGGTCGGGGCTCCGCTGCGCGAAGCGGTGCTCGCGGATCTGCTCGGACCCGCGAGCGGCCTGGTGCGCGCGATGGCGAGTGCATGCCCGAGTGATGGTGGTGAAGGCGCAACGATCGTCATCGTGCGAGGTTCAAAATGAAGCGCCTCTTGGCCACGTTGCTTTTGGCAACATCGAGCGTCTCGGCTGCACCCGTGCTCGCCACCCGAGCGCCGAAGGCGCGCCACGATGGCGCGCACGCGCGGGTCGAGATCGCGGCGAAGGCAGGCGTGATGCGTGTTGGGCGTGAGGTCGTCGGCCGGCGCGAAGAGCCGCTCACGGCAGAGGAAGACACGGCGAAGCAGATCGAGAAGCTGTTGCGCGGCCCGCTCCGTTACACCAACACCGGTTTTTACGTCGCCGATGCCAAGTCGGGAGATCCGCTGTTCGCGGTCAATGCTGACGATCCGCTCAACTGCGCCTCGAACGTGAAGATGATCTCGACGGCGACGGCGCTCGACCTCATGGGCCCCACCTTTCGCTACCCCACGCGCTTGCTCGGGCCACAGCCGGATGCGACCGGCACGATCCGCGGCAACGTGTATCTGCTCGGGACGTGGGATCCGACGCTCGTCGTCACGGACCTCGACGAGCTCGCCGCACAGCTCGCCTCACGCGGTATCAAAGCGCTCGACGGCAACGTGATCACCGGCGCCGATCCGATGCGCGATGGCTTGTTCCGCGCGGTCATCCCGATCGACATCAAGGCCGGCGCACCGGGCGAAGCTCCCACCGCCACCGCGCCTTCGGGGTTCGATCTCGTCACGTTCAAGATCACCGCGAAGACCGCGAATACGATCCAGCGACCCCACCTCGCGTACAGCGCTGCGACAACGACCGACAGCGCTGGTCACCTGCGCGTCGAGCTCACGATCGCGGGCACGCTCGGCAAGGGCGGTGCAACCACGTACGCACTTGTCACGAAGGAACGGACCGCCGATGCGGCCCACGCGGTGCGCGCTGCACTGCGTGCACACCAGATCGCGGTCACCGGCGACATCGCGGTGGCCGAGCTCGGCGACTTCGTTGGCGATTCGGTCGCCAAGGGCAGCCTACCCTCCGAGCTCGCGCGCCACGAGTCGGCGACGCTCGCCGAGATCGTGACGAAGGTCAACAAGTGGAGCATCAACTGGCTCGCGGACCGCGTGATCATGACGACCACGGCCCTCGCTCGCCGCGAAGTGCCCGCGATGGATCACGCGCTCGACGCGATGTACGCGTGGCTCGCGCGTCATCCGCACGTCGACAAGGCTGATGCCCTGCTCGACACCGGTTCCGGCCTCTCCTATCACACGCGCGTCACGGCGCGCGAGCTCGTCTCGGTCGTGCGCAGCGCCGCCGGCTTCGCAGCCGATTCCGATGCCCAGCTCGCCCACGCGTGGCTCGGATCGCTCTCGATCGCAGGCACCGACGGCACGCTCTCGCGCAGGTTCCGCACTCCTGAGATTCGCGGCCGCATTCACGCCAAGACCGGCACCCTCGCGACCGTGATCGCGATCTCGGGCGTCCTCGATTTCGATCCGACGCGCCCGCTCGTGTTCTCGATCGTCACGAATGGTGATCGCCCGCTCCAGAAGGGCTACGTCCGCAAGGCGCACGAACAGCTCGTCGGCCTGCTCGTGAAGTACCTCGCGAAGACCGCGAAGACCTCGGTGCCACAGCTCGCGCCCGATTCGCCGGTCAAGACCGCGCCACTGCCCGATGACTTCGAAGAGGAGCCCGAGGCTCCGCTCGACGAAGCGCTACCGCACTAGCACAGCTCGACCGAGGTCGATGTCGATGTCGACGTGGCGCTCGTGGTCGTGCTGCCGTGCTCGAACACGCCGAAGCCGTGTGCGATCTGGTAGCCGCCGAGCAGCGCGATCGCGAGACCTGCTGCGATCGCCTGCAGCCGGATCAAGCTCGAGCGTCCGATCCGGATCGCCATCACACCCAGCGCAATCGCGACGACCCCGCAGATCACGGCGATCCAGTCGCGATACACGAAGCTGGTCACGACGCCGTTGACGGACGTCGAACTGGTCGTCGCCGCGTGCATCATGAACGGCACCACGCCAGCGACCGCGCCCGCGATGGCAAAGCCCATCCACTTCGGCTGGGCCGCCGCTTGCGCTGCAACGACATCCAGCTTCGCGGCACACGCCAGGCAAACGACCTTCGCCTCCGGCGTGTAGGTGATATCGGACGTCGCCACACTCGCGCCACACCCGCTACATGTTTCCGTTCTAGTTTCCATCGTAATGAGGGTAGTCGAGCAGCCAGCTCGATCCGCACAAGTTATCGTAGGGTTCACGCGTGGCGCCTGATCGCGCTCGGTTGCGAGGGCGCTATTCGAGCAGCTTGGCGATCTTCGGACTGCCCACGCTGCGCGCGATCGCGGCCGCTGTCTGTCCCTTCTTCGTCACGACTTTCGCATTTGCGCCCTTTGCGAGCATCGGCTTTCTTCGTGACCGATTCGTCATCGTCGATCGCGCCGCCAATCTTGAGACGCGCGAGGCGCTTGAGCGCGTGGAACACGTCGTTCGCGATGACGTCCGGGTGTTGCATGCGCGCTCTATCGCCCGAGCCGATCACCGGCGGTTGCGCGAAGTCGTCTTACCCGCGGACCGCTGTAAACTTCAGCCGCTCGGACGGCAGCGGCTCCTGCTCGCTCGGCCGCAGCGACGAGCCCTTCGGCAACACCAGCACGAGCATGAACGCGACGAGCGGTAGCCAGAGGCCGATACCAAACCAGAGGCCCATCCGGCGGCCGCGGTAGTCAGCAAGCGCCCCGCTGAGCGATGCCAGACCGATCGTGACGAACAGGTAAAGTACGAACGCTTGGTTGGGAGTCATGCACAACTTATCGGCGCTGCTCTTCCGAGGTTGCGCCGAAAGCACCATGCGCCCCACGTCGGGGCGTTCGGTGCTGGGCCTTGTAAATTTAGATGCGTGCTAGCAACTCCGACTTCTTGGCTTCGAACTCCATCTCGTTGAGGGCGCCGCGATCCTTGAGGTCCGAGAGCCGCGCGAGCGAATCGAGCGCCTGGTTGCGCTTGGTCTGCGCCGCCGCGAACTGCTGCTGCTGGATCTGCAGCGGACCCGGCTCCGGTTCGGGAACGTAGTAGTCCAGCGAGACCACCGGAGGCAGCACCATCAAGAGAATCAAGCTGAGGAGCGGGAAGAAGAAGCCGATGAAGAACCAGCCAACGCCGCTGCGACTTCGGCTCGACGCGATGCCGGCGGCGATGAGGCCGAACACGAACAGGACTAACAGGACGATCATGAGTGCCTCGCATGTGAGTGGGTCATGCGGGCTCTATCGGCACCGGCGAGCGGCGGTTGCCGAAAAAGAAACGCCCCGGAGGGCGTCTCGTCTGCTGGGTCGTGGGCAATGCAGGGATTGAACCTGCGACTTATTCCGTGTGAAGGAATCACTCTCCCGCTGAGTTAATTGCCCGGGGGCAGCTTGTTTAGCAACGTAGCCGGGCGGCTGTCAATCTCGTGATACGACCGCGAGATGCACAAGAGCATCGTGCGCACCTCGCAGGCTCCAGCCGCGATCGGGCCCTACTCGCAGGCCGTGACCGTGCAAGTGGGCGACAAGCGGATGGTCTTCACCTCCGGCCAGATCGGTTTGGACCCGGTTTCGGGGGTGATGGTCGAGGGTGACGTCGAGGCGCAGACCCGCCAGGTCATCGCCAACCTCGGTGCGGTCCTGACGGAGGCGGGTGCCGGGTTCGAGCACGTCGTCAAGACCACGATCTTTTTGCAGAGCATGGACGACTTCGCGAAGGTGAACGGAATCTATGTCGAGGCGTTTTCGGTTGATCCGCCCGCCCGCTCGACCGTGCAGGCCGCGCGTTTGCCGCGCAATGCAAAGGTCGAGATCGAAGTCGTAGCCGTTGTCTAAAGGAAGAAGAGTTATGAAATCACTGACCGCACTCGTGTTGATCCTCGCTGCCGCAGGTTGCAGCAAAGCGAAACCGAAAGAAGGCATCGACCCGGGCGTGCCCGAGCAGGGCTCGGCCGTCGCCGGTTCGGCTGGGGGCTCTGGAGGCTCTGGGGGTTCGGCTGCAGGTTCGGCCGCTCCGGCCGCGATTCCGCCGTACACGCCGGCAGCGGATGTCACGCAACCGATCAAGGACGCGATCGCCGCGACCGACCGCAGCGACGATGATCGCCGCATCGACGCCGGCCGCAAGCCGGGCGAAGTGCTGACGTTCTTCAAGGTCGCGCCCGGCGAGAAGGTCGGCGAGATCTTTGCGGGTGGCGGCTACACGACCGAGCTGCTGGCGCGCGTCGTCGGCGCCAAGGGCAAAGTATGGGCACAGAACAGCAAAGAGATTAACGAGATGTTCGCGAAGAAGCCGTTCGGCGAGCGTGCGGCGAAGCCGGTGATGGCGAACGTCGTCGCTGTCGAAGCTCCCGTCGATGCCCCGTTCCCGGCGGATGCGAAGGATCTCGATCTCGTCGTGACGGTGCTGAACTATCACGATGCGAACAACATCGAAGGTCTCGACCGCGCGAAGATGAACAAAGCGGTCTTCACATCGCTCAAGAAGGGCGGCTACTACGGCATCGTCGATTCGAGCGCGGCCGATGGTCACGGCGTCGCCGAGACGAAGACACTGCACCGCATCGATCAGAAGATCGTCGATAGCGAAGTGAAGGCCGCGGGATTCAAGCTCGCAGGCGAGTCGAACGTGCTCCGCAATCACGACGACAAGCGCGATTGGAACAGCTCGCCGAAGGCGGCCGCCGAGAAGCGCGGCACGAGCGATCGGTTCGTGCTGCTGTTCCAGAAGCCGTAACAGTCCGCGGTCGATGGTCTCGGCGAACAGGTCGGGCATGTCGCGCCAAGAGCGCCTGTCCGTCGGCTCGTGATACCGGATTGCCGGTTGTCGTCGTGCCCGCGTTCGGATTCGCAAAGCCGTGTGCGGCCCCGCATGTCCTCTTGGCACGTGGAGCGGCGATTCGCTCTTCACCCCGCGAACAAACGCAAATCACTCGCGGCGTTTGCGCGCGATGTCGCTGAAGTCTTCATCGGTCGACGAGGTGGTCTCGCTCGATTGCCAATCGACGAGCTGCGAATCATCAACCGCGATCTCGCGAGCGCGGAGGTCGTCTCCGACGTGGGTCTCGACGTCTTCGACGTCCGTCCCCGTACGACGCGGACGCCCCGTCGCCGGCACCGGAGTCACGGGTGCCTGCGGCCGGCGCTGCTGCTGCGCGCTTTGCTGGGTCTGGCCGAGCCGACCAATGCCCGTGTTGCTCGTGCGAAACCGCTGCGAGGTCGGGGTGCGTGCGCGCGACGGCGCAGCGGCTTGCGCGCCGGCGAGACGTTCGTCTTGCTCGAGCTCCGAGGTCAGCGTGCCAGAAGCGACCGGCGCTTCTATCGCATCGGGCGGCGGCGCGAGCATCGAGGACACCGCCGGCGAAATGCTCGGCTCCGAGATCCGTGACCGCGTCAGGATCGGCGGGGGGGCGGTGTACGACTGGCCGAGCGAGCGCCCCGCGATCTCCGAAATACACTGCCACAGGATGCCTGCAGGCACGTGCTCGCACATGTTCGGGATGCCGAGGGTCTCGACCACGAGTTGCGCGTCTACGCGCGAGGCGCCGAGGCACGCGGTGAACAACCGTGCCCACAAGGGCTTCGGCATGTAGGTCGCGAGGATCTCGGGTGTGACGTGCTTCAACACGTCAGCTGGCGTGCCGATGCCGAGCTCGAGCGCTTGCCCGAGTGCATCGGAAAGGAACGCCTTTGCGTTCACGACACCACCACGTTAGTCACCCCCGCACGCGCCGCCGCAGCCGCGATGCAGGCCCAGAGCACTTCGTGCGGGATGTGGGTGGCAAGCATCTCGGGAGTCACCGTCTCGAGCACGCGCTCGGGAGTCATCGCACCTGCAGCCAGCGACGCCGCGAGGACCTTCGAGAGTAACTCGGGCGGCAGATGGCTCGCGAGCACGTCCGGTGTCGCATGCGCGAGCACATCAGCCGGGTTGAAAATCTGGTTCTCCAGACCCGACTTGACGACGTTCGCGAACCACGCTTTCCGGGGATCTTGGGACATTCCGAAACGGTACACCATTTCACGAGGCCGCCACTTGCAATGCCACTAGGTGTCTTGCACGGTCGAAGCACGATGCTGGATCCTCGCTCCAAACTCGCGTCCGGTACCGTGCTGTACCGGATCGTCGACGGAGAGGCAGGTCCCGAAATCGAAGTGTTGCTCGTGCATCCTTCGGGAAATTACAACCGTCGTGCGCCGTGGGGCATCCCCAAGGGCGCGCCGAATCCCGACGAGCCACTCGAGGCCGCTGCGCGCCGCGAGACGTGGGAAGAGACAGGGCTCACGATCATCAGCCCGCTCACCGACCTCGGCCATGTCGACTACACGCGCTCGAAGAAACGGGTGCACGGCTACGCGGGACGCGCCCCCGATGGTGCGGACCCAAGGTGCGCCTCGTGGGAAGTCGACAAAGTCGAGTTCATCGAGATCACGCGCGCACGCAGGATCATCCACCCTGATCAGGCCGCGTTGCTCGATCGTCTCGAGCAACATCTCGCCCCTACACATTCCGTGAAGACCACAGCGGCAGCTGACGGTTAGCCCCACACCGGTTGTCTAGAATCCTGACAGCCGGATCGTTTCCGCTCGACAAACTGTCGCGGTGTGGCAGCGATGCAGGCCCTCGAATCCGCGCTGCTGAGACGGGTGGACGGTTTGGGGCTCCTCAAACGGTTGAAATCACCGTCAGGATTGCACCGCGAGATCCATGTCCTACCTACCTGACCGGATGGGGCGTTGCTCGACGCCGCAGCGGTGCGCAACGTGCAGTTGCTTGGTTGTGAAACGCCAACGCGGTCGACTCGTACTCTAGAGAGCGGAATCGAACCGAGCGTTGCAACGGTTCCAATGCTGGCGACGTCTTATCGGAAAGTAGGAGCACGCATCATGACCACTACTCAAACAGCTCGCCGGCAGCGTACCGCGCACCGGACCACAGCTCTTGGGCGGGTGCAACGCACCAAGCCTGGCTCGCTCGCAACGTCACCTCCGGCCAACGATGAAAAGCCCGTGCCGGCGCCTTCGCGCTCCGTCAAACCGATGCGTGCAGGCGATAGCGACGACCACCTCGCGACGTACTTTCGTCATCTGGCGGAGCACGAGCTCCTCACGCCGGAGGACGAGCGAGAGCTCTCGCAGGGCATCGAAGACACGGAGATCCTCACGTGGGAACGCCTGTTCTCGCGACCCGAGGCGTGCGCAGCGATGCTCGCGTTGATCGAGCCGAACCTCGAAGAGCCGATCAAATTCCCCAAGCTCCAGAAGGCCGCGGATGATCTGCTCGCGTCGAAGAAGGCGCGCAAAGATCCGAAGCTCGCGAAGAAGCTCAACGCCCAAGCCAAAGAACACGCGAGCAAGTTCCGTTCGCTCGACCTCGATCGCGTTCACATCGATGCGGTGGTACGCGAGATCTATCGATCTCGCGAAGGTGCTCTCGCGGGCGAACACACGTGGTGGAGCGACAGCGCGGGCAAGGAAGCCGATGCGTGGGCGGATAACGTTCGCCAGGCGCACCGCGATGCGGCCGCACTGCGGGACGAGTTCGTGCGCGCGAACCTTCGCCTCGTGGTGACGATGGCGCGCCGTTACGACCGTGGTGGAATGCCGCTCGCGGACTTGATCCAGGAGGGTAACCTCGGGCTCATGCACGCGGTGTCGCGCTTCGACTACCGTCGCGGCCTGCGTTTCTCGACGTACGCGTGCTGGTGGATCCGGCACGCGATCGGTCGCGCGCTCGCCGACAAGGCACGTGCCGTTCGGATTCCGGTGCATATGCTCGAGGCGCAACAGCAACTCGAGAAGGTCCGGCAGCAACTGGTCGGCGACCTCGGTCGTCCGCCCACGCCGCAGGAGCTGGCGAAAGCCGCGCGCGTCCCGCTCGCCAAGCTCAACCAGATGCACCGCTACATCATGGGGCAGCCGATGTCCCTCGATCGGCCCGTCCACGATGACGACGATCGCAGCTTCGGCGACACGATGGCCGACCCGGATACCGAGGAGCACAACCCGGCGGACGAGATGACCACGGCGACCCTGACCACGCAGATCAAGCGGCTCCTGCATCACCTGTCGCCGATCGAAGCCGACGTGCTCACCAAACGCTTTGGTCTCGGTGACGACGAGGAGCGCACGTTCCGCGAGATCGGTGACCAGTATCACCTGTCGCGCGAACGCATCCGCCAAATCCAAAACTCGGCACTCGACAAGCTCAAGCGCGCGCTCGAGCGCGAGCATCGCGGCCACGTCGAGATGTGAGGCAACGGTCAAGGGGAAGTGCGATCGGAGCGACGCGACCACGCCGCAGTCGATCTCGAAGAGCGCGTGCCCCGTGCAGATCGCGCTGAACGGCTTCGTCGCGAGTATCGACGGCCTGCACGCGCTCGGCAGCGCGCTATACTGCGGTGGTGGCGGAGACGTTCGATGAGGTGCGCGAGCTCGAGTCACCAGAGCTTCGTAGGCTCCTCGAACAGGGACGTCCCGAAGAACGGGTGTGGGCGATCTGGGAGCTCGCCTTACGAGCTGGCAATGCCACCGAGCTACCGCGTCACGAGCCCGACCCGGGCGTAAGGAGGACTCTCGCCGTCGTCCTCGCCGGGCACGGCGAGCACGACCTGCTCGTCGCTCTCGCTCGTCGCGACCCGGCCCCCGAAGTTCGCGCATCGGCGATGCACCTCGTCGCGCGGCTCGCGATCGATCACAAAATGCCGGTGCAGCTCGTCCTCGAACGTGCGGCCTCCGAAGGGTCCGAGGTCCGGATCGCGATCCTAGGCGTGATCTTCGCCGGCGCGCCGGTCTGGTTACTCGATCTCGCGATCACCTTGCTGGACGATCCACATGGCGAGGTCCGCTACGAAGCCTTCGAAGCGCTGGTCCGCGCGAATGCGCCGTCTCACGCACTCGCGTGGCTAGAACAATTACCGGAGGCCGAGGCGAGGCTCGTGTTGATGCGGTGGGCGGCACCTGCGCCGGGTGCAGACTCGCCTGACAGCATTCGCGGTTGCGCGCAGATCCTCGCAAATTCCTCGCGCCGCGTGCGTCGCTTGCTCGTCGAATCGGTGCCGGTCGCGACCTGGTATGACCTCGCGCCCGCGATCCGCGACGAGCCTTCGTTGATCGCGGCCTTCGTGCGCCACGGGCACCACGCGATCGATCAGATTCCGACCGCCGTGCTCATGGCGGCCCAGCTTCGCGAACACCAAGACACGTGGATGCCCGTGCTTCGCTCGAGGCTCGCCTCCTTGCAATCGCCCGATGCTGACCTCGGCGCCTTGATACCCGACTATCTCGAGCGCTGCACGAAGCGCCTCGCGGCGTTGGATGTCCAGCTGGCCGAGCTCCGCAAAGCTACCGATGTCGGAGATTTCGAGCTCGACCAGATCGAAGCGCATCGCGACGAGCTCGCCGAGCTGTGCGAACAAGCGACGCGGTTCCTAGTCCACTAGCCGGCCCACCAAGAAGCGGACGAGCGCGCGGATCTTCGGTGTGAACGTGGCGAGCTCGACGTATTCGTTCGAGGTGTGAAAGCCCGCCCCGCGTGGGCCCAGGCCATCGATCGCGGGCACGCCGAGCGGCGCGATCGTGTTCGCGTCGGAACCGCCCCCGATGAGGGGTGCTTCAGCGTGACCGAGCCCTTCGGCGGCAGCGCACGCTGCGTACTCGTCGCGCAAGGCACTCGAGGCCGAGGTGCGCTCGAGCGGCAGCCGATTCGCGCCACCCGCGACCTCGAGCGTGACGCCCGGGACGCTGACCGCGGCCGCCGCTTCACGCAAGTCCGCGACCAAGGCACTCGCATCGGCGACGGTCTCGTAGCGCAGGTCGAGCATGCATTCGGCAAGCTCGGGCACCGTGTTCTTCGAGGTGCCACCGCTGAACAGGCCGACGTTCACGGTCACCCCACGCGCGTAATCGGTGAGCTGCGCTGCCGCGGTCACGAACTGCGAGAGCGCCACGATCGCGTTCGCGCCGTCCTTGTGATTATTGCCAGCGTGCGCCGCCTTGCCGCGAGCCGTCACGGTCAGCGCACCCACCCCTTTGCGTCGCGTGATGATCGCATCCGCCGCCCTGCCCGATTCGAACACGAGTGCACACTGCGCATCCTTCGCGATGCGCTGGAGGTGCACCGTCGAGCTCGGCGAGCCAACTTCTTCCTCGGCCACCGAGACCACCACGACCGCGAGCTTTGCGAGCAACCCCGCGCGTTCGAGCGCGGCGAGCGCTGCATGAATCACGGCGAGACCACCCTTCATGTCGAGCGCACCTGGACCGTTCGCCCGCCCATCCGTCTCGCGCCAGCCTTCGAAGTGACCCGGCGGAAACACCGTATCGTGATGACCGACCAATACGATCGGCCTGCCCGCCGCCTGCGTGCGCCAGACCAGGTGATCGCCGAAGCCCGCACCGCCGGGAATCACCTCGCAGGTCAGGGACGGCAACGCGAACGCCTCGCGCAGCATTGCACCGACGCGATTCACGCCCTCGACGTTCGTCGTGTAGCTGTTGACCTCGACCCACTGCTTCGTGAGGGCGATCGCGTGGTCCGCATCTACGTGGCCGAGCGCAGCTGCAATGGTCATCGCGCATGGCATACCCTGCGGTCATGACCTCGGTCATCAAGATCGGTGGCGAAGTCGTCGGCTCGGGCGAGGCGGTCGCGCTCGCTACCGACCTGCGAACCCTGATCGATGCTGGAGAGCGTGTCGCGATCGTCCACGGCGGTGGCCCGCAAGCGACCGCGCTCTCGAAGCAGCTCGGCCTCGCGACCCACCAAGTCGCGGGTCGCCGCGTCACCAACGCTGCCACGCTCGACGTCATGAAGATGACCATCGCCGGCAAGCTCAACGTCGACCTCTGCGCGATCCTCAACGCCGCAGGCGTTCGTGCCATCGGGATTCACAACGCCGTGCGTGCCGTGCGTCGTCCACCCTCCGTGTTCAGCGGCAGCTCCGAGCTCGTCGACCTCGGTCTCGTCGGGGATGTCACCGGCTTTGACACCACGCTCCTCGACCTGCTCTGGTCCGCCGGCTACACGCCCGTGCTCGCATGCCTCGGCGGAGATCACGCCGGCAACGTTTTCAACATCAATGCCGACACCGTCGCTAACCAGCTCGCGGCGACGCTGCGCGCCGAGCGCCTGTTCCTCGTCACCTCCGCGCCTGGCGTCCTTCGCGACATCGCAAATCCCGCCTCGCGCATCGCGCAGCTCACTCGCGCGCAAGCCCGCGCCGCGATCGCTGAAGGTATCGTTAGCGGCGGCATGATCCCCAAGCTCGAGGAAGCGATCGAGGTCGTCGACCGCGGCGTCGGAGCGATCCACATCCTCGGCAAGCTCGCGCCCGCCGACCTCGTCCGCGCCGTACGTGAACCGGGCAGCGTGGGCACGATGCTAGTCCCCTGAATGGGACGGTAATTCGATAGTCATTTTGAGCTTCGCAACATCGAGCACCGCTGTTCTCGAGCACCACCGAGTCACGTGCGGTTTATCTGCGCCTCCACGGCGCGTGCATTCGAGCGCAGCGCCTGGCAATGCAACCACATCCATCTCGCGGCAGTAGCCAGCCGTTGGCGACCAAGGTTCTCCGAGCGACGCGACCGATACCGTCCGTTCCCAATTAGAGGACGTAGACGAGCGGCGCGCCGGTCGCAGCCTGCGCTCGATCCTGCGTGATGCCAGGTGCGAGCTCGACGACACGAAAACCGTGACCCGTTGGCTCGAAGGCGCCGAGCTCGGTGATGACGAGCGAAATGACACGCATCGCGGTCAGCGGGTAGTCGCACCGTGCGACCAGCTTGTGCTCGCCCTTCTTCGTGGTGTGCTGCATCATCGCGATCACGCGGCGACAGCCGTTCGCGAGATCCATCGCGCCGCCGATACCCATGACTTTGCCGCCGGGCACGGCCCAGTTCGCGAGGTCACCACCGGCCGAGACCTGCATCGCGCCGAGGATCGCGATGTCGACGTGACCGCCGCGGATCATGCCGAACGATGCAGCCGAATCGAACGTGGAGCCACCGGGGAGCACGGTGACGGTCTGCTTGCCGGCGTTGATGAGGTTTGGATCTTCGTCGCCCTCGTAGGGAAACGGGCCCATGCCGAGGAGGCCGTTTTCGGAGTGCAGCCATGCGTGGCCGGCCGGGAGGTAGTCGGCCACTTGCGTTGGCAGACCGATGCCGAGGTTGACGAGCGACCCTGCGGGGATTTCACGCGCCGCGCGCCGCGCCATGTCTTCGGTCGTGTAGGTCATCAGATTTCCGCGTTTCTCGCGCTCATCGCTTGCGCACCGTTCTGTATTCGAACGCGTTCTCGTGCTCCGGCACGTGGACGATCTTGTGGACGAAGATGCCGGCGAGATGAACATCGTCGGGATCGATCGCGCCGTTCTCGACGAGCGAATCGCACTCGACGATCGAGAGCTTCGCGGCGGACGCCATCACGGGGTTGAAGTTGCGTGCGGTGCGCCAGAACCGGAGGTTGCCGAAGTGATCGCACGTGGCGGCGCGCACGAGAGCGACATCGCCGACGAGTGCATGCTCGAGCAGGCAGCGCTTACCATCGATGTCGCGGACCTCTTTGCCTTCTTCGACGATCGTGCCTGCACCAGTCGGAGTGAAGAACGCCGGTATGCCTGCGCCCGCGGCACGCATGCGCTCGGCGAGCGTGCCTTGCGGCGTGATCTCGACCTTCACTTCACCCGACGCCATGCGGGTGTGGAGGTCTTCGTTCGCACCGATATAGCTACAGATGACCTTCTTGATGATGCCGGCCTTGAGCCAGGTAGCGAGCCCTTTGCCGAGGTTGCCGGCATTGTTCGAGACCAAGGTGAGATCACGAACGCCACGCTCGACGACGCCGCGGATCAGCGCCTCGGGATTTCCCGAGAGGCCGAAGCCGCCGACCATGATGGTCATGCCGTCTTTGAGTGGAGCGAGCGCATCGGCGATGCTCGCGACTACTTTGTTTCCGTGCTTGCCGGTCATGTCGATCCGAATGCGAGCCTAGCCGCTTCACCGAATGACCGCACGCCCGTGACTAGCTCTTGTTCCGAGATGCACAGTGGCGGCGCGAAGATCGCCGTGCCCTTCTTGCCGTCGACGTGGAGCGAGAGCCGGCGCGTCGCGAGCTCCGCGGCGAGGTGCTGCCAGTGCTCGATCGGCGCGCCATCGACTTCGAGCGCGGCGAGGAGGCCGAGGCCGCGCGTGAAGGCCTTCGGTTCGATCGCATCGCGGATCGCCTCGAGCTCGCGCAGCAACACGGGGCCGAGGCGCTCGGCATTCGCGTACAGATGCTCGTCCTCGTAGACCTTCATGGTCTCGAGCGCGGCGGCACATGCGGTGGGATGGGCGTAGTAGGTCAACCCGCACGCGAGCACGTGATCGTCGAAGTGCTTCGCGATCCGCTCGTTCACGATCACGGCACCGATCGTCGCGTAGCCCGAGGCGAGTCCCTTCGCGACCGTGATCATGTCGGGCTTCACGTCCCAATGCTGGAAACCGAACGGCTTGCCCGTGCGACCGAAGCCGGTAAGCACTTCATCCGCGACGAGCAATGCGCCATCGTTGGCGCACTCCTCTTTGACCATCGGCCAGTACTCTGGCGGCGGCACGAGCACGCCGTTCGCACCGGGCACGGGCTCGAGGAACACGGCCGCGATCTGGCGTGGTCCCATGCGCATGAGGTCGCCGATGTGCGTCGCGCACTCGCGCGCACACGTCGCGACCTGCTTGCCGAACGGACAGCGATCGCAGTAGCAATCCTCGGCACGCACGATGCCTCCGAGCAACGGCTCGAGCGGTGGGCGACGCCAATCGCCCGTGAGCGATAAGGCGCCCACCGAAGCGCCGTGGTAGCTCGATCGCCGCGCCAGATTTCCATTTCGTCGCGTGAACAGCCGCGCGATCTTCAGCGCATTCTCGTTCGCCTCGGCACCGCCGAGCGTGAAGAACACCTTTGCGTAGCCGGGACCCGCCATCGCGAGCAGGCGCTTCGCGAGCTCGATCTTGGCGGGGTACACCGCGTTCGGCGCGGACAAGCACAGCTCGTCGGCTTGGCGCTTGATCGCCTCGACGATCCGCTTGTTGCCATGGCCAATATTCACTTGATAGCTCAGCGCTCCGAGGTCGAGCCACTTGCCCTCAGGCGTCGTGAACCAAGCGCCCTCGCCGCCCGTGAGCTCGAAGGGCTTCGCGTTGGATTGAGCGCTCCACGTGAAGAAGAACGGATAGTCATTCACAGCTGCGATCTCTCCGCGGCCACGTTGTGAACGAGCCCTTGCTGCGCCCAGACCTCGCCACTATCGAGGTTCATCGCGATCGCGCCACACGTCGCCGCGCCATGCGGTGATTCAGGCGTCGCCATGTTCGTACAGATGCTGCGCGGCCAGCCATCTTCGCTGCCGAGCCGCTGCCACGCGTCCGCGAGGTCGCGCACTGGGGCGCGCTTGGTATCGGCCTCGAGCCACCTCATGCGGTCCCAGGTCGTGCTCGTCGCCGGCACTTTGCTTCGCGCTTCGACATCCGGATCGAAGCAGTGATTGGTGTGACAGTACGCCGGGCCACCTGAGAACACTTGCTTGCGCCGTGTGCCGCTTGCTTCGATCGCGAACGCATCGTGGCGATCGGCGATGAAGTAGTGATGGCCCGATCCGATCGGGCTGTGCGCGATCACGTCGCGCGCGGCAACGGCCGTCTGCTGATGCAGCGCATGGCGCACCATCGCCGGCCACACCACGCCGAGCGTGGCATCCGTCGAATAAAGGTTATTGATAGCGATACCGACGCGCGCGGTGTTCATCCCCGCCATGCCAAGACAGCCCGTCACCGTGAGCAGCTGTGCCGCGGGGCCATCCGCAGATTCTGGAATCATCAGCGTCATCACGTACGGAATCGCGGTCGCGTGCATGTCCCAGGTCTGCGCGAGCAGGCGCCCCGTCGGAGACTCCGCCCAGATCACGCTGCAGCCATCGCCGCCTAGCCCACTCGCGCCCGCCGTCTTGCCGTGGCCGGTCGCATCGTCGTGCGTCGGCGCCGGTAGCCAGGTCGACGGATCCGGATCGAGGTCGCGCAGATCGGTATAGTGGTTCGCGATCACGATGTCTTCCGGCGCGCACGCCGCACCCTCCGCGATGCCGAGCAACTCCGCGTACAAACCCGCGTGATAGCGCTCGAGCACCGGCAAGTGTGCCGCCGCCGCCGCGATGACGTCCTCGCGCTGCTTGTAGCCGCCGATCTTCGTGCACAGGTACGTACGGATTGCCGCGATCGCCTGGATCTCGCCGCGAAACGACTCGCCATGGAGCTGCCCCCACTCGCGATACGAGGCACCGACGGGATAGGAGAGCGTCCTCATGTTAGAGCGCCGCTTCGATCGCGCGCGCCGCGGCTTCGAGCTGATCGAGCGCGGGCACGATCGCGAGCCGACCCTGCGGGTAGCGGCGCACGCGGATGCCGTGCGAGGCGAGTTGTTGGGTGAGCGCACCCGCGCGCTCGCCCGCATCGATCACGCGATATGCGCCGAGGCCGGTCGAGCCAACCTTGGCGAGCGATTTCTCGAGCGCCACCGAGCCGGCTGCGATGTCGAGCTGACGTGCGGCACGGAGCTGATGGTGCTGGCGCACGAGCGAGAGCTCGTCACCATCCCAGGTCGAGACGAGCGTGAGCGGCGAGCTGATGAACCAGCGCGCCGTTGTGTGGAGGTAACCCGTCTGGCCACCACCCCACCACGCGAGGACGTCGGGCATGAGGCCCATGGCGGTCGATGCGAACGGGCCGTGGCCCGAACGGTAGATCGCGGTGGTGTGCTCCATCGCGATCAGCGGGAGATCGAGCTCCTTGCGCAGCTTCGCGAGCTCCGCGATGAAGTCGGCGGGCAGAACCTGGCCGGTGCGCTCTTGCACGAGCTCGTAGAAGAACCCGAGGACCTTGTCCTTGCCCGCGGCTTCGACCACGGCGCGAAGGGCGGTGATCGTAGCGGCAGTACCAGCGCGCGCGGGATGGGGGACGCGTGGCCATGCGAAGTGTCCGGGCCCCCCTTGATGGACCGCTGGATCCGAGAGCGAGCGAGCGGAAGCGACGGTGTGACCGTAGTAGCCGCCCTCGAGCCCGATCGCGGTGCTCGCCTGCTTGCGCGTGCAGCGGATCAGGCGCAGCGCCTTGTCGAACGCTTCGTCGCGCGACGAGGTCAGGTAGAGATGCGGAAGCTCCGGCACGAGCGCCGTGATCCACTCGAGCGCGCGGACAGCGCCCGGCGTGACGTAGTTCATCAGCGTGAGCTTGTTGACCGCCGGCCCGTACAACAGGCCGCGACGTTCCGCTTCGACGAGCGATGCAGGGCCGCTGGCGAACGGCTTCGTGAGGCCCGCCGCGACGTCGATCTCTGGATCGTTGCCGTCGATCCCGGCTTGCTGCGCCGCGCGCCGCGCGATCGCTTCTTCCTGTGCGTTCGGATCAGGCTCGAAGGCGCCGAGCGGAATCCGGTAGTAGATCGCCTGTCCTTCTGGATCCTCGTACTGACCCGTCATGACCTGCACGACGTGCGCGCCGTAGACGCGGTTGAGGTGTGTCATCTCGGCGGTGCGACCGACGCGATTGCGACCCGTGACATAGCGATACCGTTTCGTGCCGTCCGGGCGTTTACGCGCCGCTGCATCTTGGAGCTGCAGAGCTTTGAGCTTCCGACCGATGCCCGCGCTCTGGTAGTCGCGGGCGACCGTGATCGAGACCGAGTACATCGAGTTGTGCTTGCCGAGCATCGGGTCGTCGTCGCAGCCTTCGACGTCCTTGTTCTGCTCGAGCGGGCCACCGATCGCGAAACCGACGAGCGTCCACGCGCCCGACGGGCTCGGAGCTTCACCAACGATCAACGAGCCATCCTTGTCTTCGATCGCCGCGCGGATCTCTGCTGGGGGGGTGCGTCGCGCCGGTTCGTAGACCTGATACTCGATATCGAGGATCGCCGGCAGGTACTCCATCGTCTCGCCGTACGCGATCTGGCGGTAGCGCAGCTCGGGCTGCGGCTTCTCGGCGCGCACCGGTCCCGGCAGGTCTTCCCACTCGGGCGGCTTCTTGCCCTCGTGCGCATCGAGCCACGACAGCGACCGCCGGATCGTATCGAACAGCTGATCGATCTCGCGCGCGAGGAACGAATCACTCAATCGATAACGCGCGGTCTTCGTTCCCGCAGCGAACACGATCGCGCCGCGCCAGAACCGCTGCGCGAGATACGCTTCGAGTAACTGCGGATTCGGGAGCTCGAAGGCGAACGCGTAGCCGGTCGCGCGCGGATTCGAGACCAGGTGCGGGAACGCCTTCGCGATCTGATTCAACCGCGGCCACACGAGCTTCTCGAGGCGCTCGGCATTGTGACTCGTCGAGACCATGTCGGCGTGGATCCGACCGCGCACGAGCGATGCACCGTGCGCGCTCGTCGGCTCGGGGTCCGCGAATCGCGACATCACGACGCCGACCTGTGCGCGCTTCGCGAACGTCACCGCATCCGGATAATCTTGCTGGCCGCGGGCCGACATCAGCCGAAACTTCGAGTGCCATGCGAACGGACCGCCGAGGCCGAAGCCGACCTGGACCTCGTCGAACACGAGGAACGTCTTGTGATGACGCGTGAGCAAACGCAGCGCGCGGAAGAACCGCTCCGTCGCATAGCGATCGCCACCTTCGCTCTGCATCGGTTCGATGATCGTGCAGAAGTACTCGCCGCTCGCGAGCGCCGCGTGGACCGCCGCGAGCGAAGCGACCTCGGCCGCGAGCAGCGGATCATTCTTCGCTTCACCGAAGCGCTCGGTCAGCTCCGCGATATCGCCGGTTGCCGCCGCGGCATAGAAGCCACTCGGCGCGGTCGGCTCGTCGCCATTAGGGGTGTTCCACAACGGATACGGTGCGAACGTCGCGTGATAGCCCGCGAGCTCGAAGGGTGCGCGCTTACTCGGCGAGTGTGTCGCGTGGACCGACAGCAACGTCCGGCCGTGAAAGCTGCCATCGAACGCGAGGATCTTCGTCGCGTTTTGGCGCTCGCAGTTGATCCGGCACAGCGCCATCGCTTTCTCGTTCGATTCGGAACCGCTCGAGACGAATGTGACGTGCGGCAATCCCGGGACGAGCTGGCGCAGCGTGTTCGCGTACTCGGTCGCGGCCCAGGTCTCGCCGATGCTGGTGTCGTCGTTGCTCGTGAGCGTGCCGGCAAACTCTCCTTCGGTATACGCGCGCACCACCGGATCTTCGGCGAAGCCGCCCACCACGGTCGCGGTCTGGCTCATGCCGTCGAGCACGCAGAGCGGTTCGTCATCGATTGAGACCATCCAGGGTCCTGCCGAGCGCAGGTGATCGAACACCGGCGGCTTTTTCTCCTTCGGCACGCGATCGCCGGCGTAGAGCCGCGCGAGCAGCGCTTCGGACTTCGGCAACCGACCGCCCGCAGGCTTCAGCATGTGCATCGGCCGCGGCTTGTCGATCAGCGTGCGCTGGGTCTCCTCGGTCTCCTCGCGCACGTGCTGGCTCTCGAGCCGATCGAGATCGAAGCCGGGAATCACGTTCGCGAGCAACGCGTGCGGGGTCACCGCGCCGAGCGGGTTCTCGAGGATCGCGACAGGATGAACCACGTTGCGGTGCGCCCACGCACCTGCCGGCCGGTAGTTACCGCTCTTGCCGACACCACCGAACGGCAAGCGCGGGCTCGCGAGGTTCGTCGACCGGTTGAGGTTGAGCATGCCGGTCTTCGTGCGGTTGTAGAACCACTCGAAGCGCGATGCCGTGAAGATGCCGTGGACGAAGCCGTACGTGCCGCCATTGAGGATCGCGAGCGCTTCCTCGTCGGAATCGATCACCTCGACGACCAGATCGGGGCCGAAGATTTCGGTGTCGGTGTAGCCGGGTACGTGGTGCACGCCATCGGGCAAGCGATGCAACGACGCGGTCCGGTATGCGCCGCCCGCGATCGGCGAGCTCGCGACCAGCGCCTCGGCGCCACCCGCGCGGGCAGCGGCGATCGCCTTGTCGACCTTCGCTGCCGCCGCTGCGGTCGCGAGCGGGCCCAGGAACGTCGCCGGGTCCTCGGGATTGCCGACCTTCAGCGAGCGGACGACCTTGGTCAGCGCCTCGATGAACCGATCTGCGATCTTGCGATGCACGAGCACGCGCTCGCTACCGGTGCAGCGCTGACCGGCGCTGAGGTAGCCGCTGACCGTGACTTCGTGGACGGCCTGGCGCAGCGCCGCATCGTCGAGGACGACACAGCAGTTCTTGCCGCCCATCTCCAGCGCGACGAGCAGCTCCGGGCGATGCGTCGAGGCTTCGAGGATCTTCTGGCCGACGCCCCAGCTACCCGTGAAGCACAGGCCGCGCAGCCGTTCGTTCGCGATCATCGCGGCGCCGACTTCGCCGGTTCCCGCGACGATATTCAACACGCCCGCAGGCAGCTCTGCGGCAAGTGCGCACTCGGCGTAGCGCTGGCCACACAGCGGCGTGATGTCGCTCGGCTTGACGACGACCGTGTTGCCGGTCGCGAGCGCGGGAATCACGTGGGCGTGGCAGAGGTGGAGCGGAAAGTTGAACGGCCCGATCACGCCGACGACACCGAGCGCTTGATAGCGGAGGTGCTCGCCCGCACCGACGGTGCCGGGTTTGAGCTCGGCGATCGCTGCCTTCACGAGATCGAAGCGGTTGAGCAGCGTCGTGATCTCGGCTTTTGCTTCGCTCCGGAGCTTGCCGGTCTCGATCACGATCGCATCGGCGAGATGCTCCGCCTTTGCGGCGATCGCAGCCTTGAATCGCTCGAGGTGCGCCCAGCGCTCCACACTGCTCGACGCTGCCCATTTCGGCTGCGCGGCCTGCGCCGCTGCCGCAGCGTGTTCGACGGCCTCGACCGTGTAGCCAGTCTCGAACACCACGGCCCCGTCTGCGGCGGGATTCCGCGACACGAGGGCCTTGCCAGACGGGGCGACAAATTGACCCCCGATGAAGTTGCCAAGCGCTTGCACGCGGGAAGTACACCACAAATTTAAGGATCGGGCGCGATCCCGAAAAGGTGTGGTATCAAGCGGCTCTACATGCCGTCGCTGATCTTCCTGGCCGGCCCAATTGCGGGCCGTCGCTACAAGCTCGGAGAGGGCGAGTATGTCATCGGGAGGCGCAGCGATTGCCAGATCTTTGTACCCGACATGCGCGTGTCTCGGCAGCACGCGCGGCTGTGGCGCGAGGGCGAGCAGTGGGCGCTCGAGGACCTCGGCTCCAATAACGGCACGTACATCAACGGCATCCGGCTGCAAGCGGCGACGCAACTCAAGCACGACGACGAGATCACGATCGCGAACAACAAGATTCGCGTCGAGGCGACCGACAGCGCCGGCGATGGCCAGCCGAAGTATCCCGAAGGTAATGTGGTCACGATCGTCGACGTTGCCTCGAACTCGCTGATTCGTCCTCGCGAGGATTCGAGCTCCGGCCGGATGCCAATGATCTCGTCGGGGATGATCAGCATCTCGGACCAGAAAGCGGTCCGGTTGATCGAGCGAAAGCTCGACGCGATCATGCAGCTGCTCCACGCGACGGCGTCTTCGGAATCGCCCGAAGCGCTGCTCGAGAAGCTCGTCGATGTGATGCTCGATCTGTTCCCGCAGGCCGAGGATGTCGGCGTGCTCGTCGAGGACGAACGCTCCGGCGAGCTCCGCGTGCAGTGCCAGCGCCACCGCGCACCGCGCACCGATCCGGGCCCGCTGCAGGGCGGCATCCCGCACCCAATTTCAGTGACCGGCCGCTCGCCCTACGGCGGCGAGCTCAAGGTGCCCGGCACGATCATCCAGCACGTCGTCTCCGATCGGCGAAGCGTGCTGCTCGGCGAAGGCATGCCGGGCGCCGACGACGAACACGTCGGCACGCGCATGGGTGCCCCGCTCATCTATCACGGTGCTCACTACGGCGTGGTCTACGTCGAGAGCGCCGGCATGGTGTTCCGCCAGGAAGATGTCGATTTGCTCCAGGCGATCGCGACGCAGGCAGGCCTCGCGATCCACGCCGCACGCGTCGCTTCGCAGCTCACCCGCCGCGCGAACCTCGAACGCGATCTGAGCGTCGCGCGCCAGATCCAGCGCTCGCTGCTTCCGCCTCACGTACCGCAAGTCGTGGGCCTGGACTTCGCGGTCCACTACGAGCCCGCGTATCAGATCGGTGGCGACTTCTATGACTTTATCTGGCACGACCCGTCGCACCTCGGGATTGCCGTCGGTGACGTCGCCGGCAAAGCGATCAGCGCGGCGCTCTACATGGCGCGGCTCACCAGCGAGCTCCGCTCGCGCGCGGCGATCGCACGCACGCCCGCGCGCCTGCTCCGTCGCGTCAACCAAGAGATGGCCCAGCTCGGCGACGACGGCATGTTCGCCACGCTCGTCTACTGCATCTACGACCTCGACAACCGCTCGCTGGTGTTCACGAACGCCGGCCACTGCGTGCCGTTGCTGCGCCGCGGTGATCGCGTGTTTCCGCTCCAGGCCGAGCGCGCGCACACGCCGCCGCTCGGTGTCGTCCCCGAGCTCGAAGCCGGCGAGGCGCGCGTTCAACTCCACTCCGGCGACATGCTCATCATGGTGTCGGACGGCATCATCGAGTCGCGGGACGCGCGGGGAAACGAGTACGGCCTCTCCCGCCTGTCTCGCCGGATCCGGACCGCGCGCGGAAACGCCGAAGATGTCGTGAAGGCGATCCTCGCGGACATTGACAGTCACGCCGGGGATCAGGCCCAGGGCGACGACATGACGATCGTCGCGATGGCAATCGACTCTCGCAGGGCAAAGCGAAAAACCACGACCTTGCCTGGAGTTGCGATGCCGGATGGAACGATCACCGGCGAGCGCGAGGTGCCGAAAGATAACGAGACCGGCGACGAGCCGGTCGATGCCGAAGACTGACCGTTGGGGCGAGTTCCGCTTGCCAACGCCCTGGCACGCATGCCATAAGTCGCAACTCTTCAGCTGTAGGGCAAGCGAGCAAAGTCATGGCGAAAAAAGGTAAATCGGGCCGCGAGCTCATCCGTCTCGTTTCGACGGCGGACACCGGCTACTTCTACACGACCTCGAAAAACCGCAAGCGGACCCCCGACAAGCTCGTGCTCAAGAAGTACGACCCGGTGATTCGCAAGCACGTCGAGTTCAAAGAGTCGAAGATCTAAGGACCGTTATGTCGCGCGTTTGCCAAGTCACTGGAAAGTCGCCGCTCGTCGGCTCGAACGTCAGCCACTCGAACCGCCACACCAAGCGGCGCTTCGAGATCAACCTCCGCGACAAGCGGTTCTGGCTCGAAGACGAGAAGCGTTGGATCTCCCTTCGCGTCTCGGCTCGTGGGCTGCGCATCATCGATCGCCTTGGCCTGTCCAAGGTGGTCGCGCAGCTGCGCGCACGCGGCGAAAAGCTCTAGCACTCCAGCGTCGTATGCGGCTGGCGTTGCTCGCACTACCGCTGGTAGTCGCGTGTCGCGGCGCTGACCACCCACGAACCAGTAGCGTCATGGCCGACTCGTTTGCGGTCGAGCTCGGCACATCTGGCGAGACCCTTCGCGGTGTCGCTGGGGATGGCGCCCGCGTGTTCGTCGCTCTTGGCAACGCCACGCACTCCGAGATCGAGGCGCGCAGTGCCACCGGTGGCACCGTCGCATGGTCGGTCATCCTGCCCGGCTCCGCCGGTGCGCTCGCGTCGGCTCGGGACGCCGTCGTCGTCGCGATGTCCGCGACCGGCGTTCCAGACCGCGCGAACCTCGGCGCTCCGGTCACGCTACATGGCGAACCCAGTGGCGTCGTCGTCGCGCTCGATGCTGCGACGGGCAAGCCGCGCTGGCGGGTTCCTGTCGATGGCACCGAATTCGCGGTGATCACGTCGATCGCGACGATCACCGAACCCACCAAAGGCACGCAGGTCGCCGTCGTGATCGGCGGCGTGTTCTCCGGAACGATCCGCGTCGGCGATGCGGTCAACGGTAAGCCGACGCCACGTAGTGTCGTGTCGAGCGCCGGTCGCACCGACGGTTTCGTCGCCGCACTCGCGAGTGATGGCAGCGTGCTGTGGGTCGACCGCGTCGGCGGCCCGGGCGCGGACGCGGTCGAAGGCGTCGCGGCGCGCGGTGATCGGATCGCGATCGCCGGCATGGTCACCGGTGGTGCCGATTTGATGGGAGAGATCCTGCCCGCGTTCGACGAGCGGCTCCCGTTCGCGGATGGCTTCGTCGCCGAGCTCGATCTCGCAGGGGCGCGGCGCTGGGCCCAGACATTTGGTGGCAAGGCCGACGATTCGGTCGCCGGCGTCGCGATCGATAGCCAGCAGCGAGTCGCTGTCGCCGCGACCCTGCGCACCACGTTCAAGCTCGGCGATCGCCAGCTCGACATTCGAGGCGCAGCCGATGGCCTCGTCGCGTGGTACTCGCCTGCCGGTGAGCTCGGCTCCTCCACGATCATCGGCGGCCCCGACTTCGACGGCCTTCGCGCGATCACCGCCATCGGTGATCGCGTCGTCGTCGGAGGTTTTTTTCGCGGCGCGCTCGCGCTCGGCAAGCGCGCGCTCGATGCGGGCGGCAGTGACGACAGCTTCCTCGTCGAAGTGACCGCTGGCGGAACGCTCGAGACCTCGTGGCACCTCGCCGGCACCGGTCGTGAAGAAGTCACCGCGCTCTCGTCGATCCCGGGCGGCTTTCTCGCTGGCGTCGCACACACGGCGGCTCTTTCGGTCGACGACGACACCCTGCCCGCGCCCTCGGATCCGGCAAGCGGCGCAGCCGTGATCGCGCGCCCCGCGCCCTGATTACGCGTCGACGAGCAAGCGATCGGGCGATTCGAGGCGATCCTTGACCGCGACGAGAAATGACACTGCTTCGCGACCGTCGACGACGCGATGGTCGTACGACAGCGCGACGTACATCATCGGCCGCACCACGACCGCATCGTCGATCACGACGGCGCGCTTGACGATGTTGTGCATGCCGAGGATGCCGGTCTGCGGGTAGTTGAGCAGCGGCGTCGACATCATCGAGCCGTAGATGCCGCCGTTGGTGATGCTGAACGTGCCCCCCTGGAGATCGGGGAGCGCGAGCTTGCCGTTGCGCGCCTTGTCGGCGAGCTCGGCGATGCCCTTCTCGATCTCGGCGAACGAACGCGTGTCGCAATCCTTGAGCACCGGCACGACGAGCCCCTTCGGCGCGGAGACCGCGATGCCGAAGTCGTAGTGCTTCTTGTAGACGATATGGCCGCCGATCAGCTCGGCGTTGACGCCGGGGAACAGCTTCGCCGCGGCGACGCATGCTTTCACGAAGAACGACATGAACCCGAGCTTCACGCCGTGCGACTTCTCGAAGGTGTCCTTGTACTTCGTGCGGAACGCCATGATCGCCGACATGTCGACTTCGTTGAACGTGGTCAGCGATGCGGCTTCGTGCTGCGCCTGGACGAGACGCTCGGCGACGCGCTTGCGCAGCGGCGACATCGGCGTGACTTCATCGCGCGGATCGACGGCGCCCAGGCGAACTTCTTCCGACGGACCACTCGGGGCCGCAGGACCACTCGACCGGTTCGGCAATGCGCCGGTCTCGCGCGCGGTCATCCGCTGCGCGGGCGTGAGCTTCATCAGCGCATCGCGATCCATCGGATCGGACGTACCGTTAGACTTAAGGGGTGCAGCCGCGATCGTGGGAGGCGCCGGCGGTGCGGTCGGCGGAGCGACCGGTGCGGCCACCGGCGCGGGTGGGGGCTGGGCGGCGACGACTTCGCGCGGCGGCGGAGTGGCTTTCGCGGGAGGCGTTGCGCTGTTGCCTTGCTTGCCGGCTTCGACCGCGCCGATCACATCGCCGACCTTCACGGTCGCGCCGACGGCGAAGTGCTGCTCGGTGAGCGCGCCTGCGACCGGCGATGGCAGCTGGACCGTGATCTTGTCGGTCTCTAGCTCTGCGATGGGCTCGTCGACGGTGACCGCGTCACCAACGTTCTTGAGCCACTTCGCGACAACGGCTTCGCTGATCGATTCACCTAACTGCGGGACCACGAGGTCGGCCATGCGCGCAGTCTAACGCCGAACGTACGCACACGCTCGGTTAACGGGCGTCGAACGCGGCCTTCATGATCTGCTGTTGCTCGATCACGTGGGCCTTGTGCGAGCCCGTCGCCGGTGAAGCGCTTTCTGCGCGAGCGATGACTTCGAGAGTCACCTTCTGCGGCAGCAGATCCTCGAGCTTGGGCGTCACGAACGTCGCCGCACCCATGTTGTACGGCTCGTCCTGGACCCACATGACCTCCTTGAGGCCCTGGTACTTGTCGATCGAGGCCGACACGAGGTGCGGCCACCAGGGATACAATTTCTCGAGCCGCACGATCGCGATGTTGTCGGCACCGCGCTTGGTCCGCTCCTCCGCGAGGTCGTAGTAAATCCGGCCCGTGCACATGAGCACGCGCGTGATCTTCTTCGGGTCCGCGGTCTCGTCGGCGAGCACGCGATGGAACGTGCCCTCGGCGAGCTCCTCGAGCGTCGACGTGGCAGCGGGCAGACGCAGCAGGCTCTTCGGGGTCATCACGATCAACGGCTTGCGCAGACGGCGCAGCACCTGACCGCGGAGCAAGTGATACATCTGCGCCGGAGTCGTCGGCTGCGCGACCTGGATGTTCTGTTCGGCGCAGGACTGCAGGTAGCGCTCGAGCCGTGCGCTGGAGTGCTCCGGGCCCTGGCCTTCGTAGCCGTGCGGCAGGAGCAACGTGAGGCCCGAGAGCCGCTTCCACTTGTCTTCCGAGGAGGTGATGAACTGGTCGATGATCACCTGCGCGCCGTTCGCGAAGTCGCCGAACTGCGCTTCCCACATCACGAGCGCATCGGGGTAATCGAGCGAGTACCCGAACTCGAAGCCCATCACGCCGGCTTCGGACAGTGGCGAATCGAAGATCCGGACCAGGCCCTGCTCCGACGACAGGTTGTTGAGCACGAGGTGCTCGCGGCCGGTCTTGACGTCGGTGACGATCGCGTGGCGGTGGCTGAACGTGCCGCGCGCGCAATCTTGACCGCTCATGCGGACATTCGTGCCCGCGTAGAGCAGCGAGGCATACGCGAACAACTCGCCCATGCCCCAGTCGATCGGGCGCTCGCCTCTACCCATCTGCGAGCGCTGCTCGAGCAGGCGCACGATCTTCGGGTGCGGCGTGAAGCCCTCGGGCAGCTCGCACATGCTCTGCGAGAGTTGCTGGAGCAACGCGCGCGGCACGCGGGTATCGACATCTTCGGGCGCCTCGGCGAGGCCGCCGCGATAGCCCTTCCACATCGCGGTCATGGCCGGAAGCTCGGGGCGCTGCTTCGCCGCCTTCGCCGACGCGAGCTCGGTCTCGAGCTCGGCGACGCGACGCGAGGTCATCGCCCCGACATCTTCAGGAGTGACGACGTGGTCGTCGATCAGCCGCTTCGTATAGACCTCGACCGGCGACGGCTTGGTCTTGATCACGTCGTACATCACGGGCTGCGTGAAGGCGGGCTCGTCGCTCTCGTTGTGGCCGTACTTGCGATACGAGTAGATGTCGAGCACCACGTCCGACGCGAACTGCGTCCGGTAGTCGCTAGCGATCTTGACGATGCGCGCGACCGCATCGAGATCCTCGCCGTTGACGTGCCAGATCGGGCACTCGAGCATCTTCGCGATGTCGGTGCAGTAAGGCGTCGAGCGGGTCTCGGCCGGCGACGCGGTGAAGCCGACCTGGTTGTTGACGATGATGTGGACGGTGCCACCGGTGCGATAGCCCGGGAGGTTCGAGAGCTGGAGCGTCTCGGGCACGAGGCCCTGGCCGGCAAATGCGGCATCACCGTGGACGAGCACGCCCATCACCCGGCGCATCTCGACATCACCGTGCCGGATCTGCTTCGCACGAACGCGACCACAGACCACCGGATCGACGGCTTCGAGGTGACTCGGGTTGAACGCGAGCGACACGTGCATCGCGTTGCCGTTCGCGTCGATCCGGTCGGTCGAGAACCCGAGGTGGTACTTCACGTCGCCACCGCCGAGCGCCTTTTCGGGCTCGATGTCCTCGAACTGACCGAACAGCTCACGCGCCGGGCGACGCATCAGGGTCTCGAGCGTGGTCAAGCGACCGCGATGTGCCATGCCGATCACGGCCTCGATCGCACCGGAGATCGCACCGTGCGAGAGGATGAGATCGAGCACCGGGATGAGGCTCTCGGATCCCTCGAGCGAGAACCGCTTCGTGCCGGGATACTTCGTGTGGCAGAACCGTTCGAACGTCTCGGCATTGATCGACAACGCGAGCATGCGGACACGGACATCGTTCGAGACGGCCGACGCGGCCGAGGTTTCCATCCGCTCTGCGAGCCAGCTCCGACGCTGCGGCGAAGAGATGTGCATGAACTCGAGGCCGACCGAGCCCGAGTATGCGCGCTGGAGCAGCGCGATGATTTCACCGATCGTGCCCGACGGTAGACCGTGCACGCCGGTCTGCGCGATCGGCGTGTTCGGATCCGTGAAGCCCCAGGTCGCGGAATCGAGCTCGACGATCTGAGCGGTCTCGAGCAGGCCGAGGGGATCGAGATTCGCGGCGTAGTGACCGCGAACGCGATACGCGTTGACGAGCGGCCACACCGAAGGTGACACCACGATCGAAGACAGCGTCACGCTGCCGGGGCGCGCGAACGAAGGCATGCGGCGCGTGGTGCCGCGGGTGACCGCGATGCCATCACCATCATCGAGCAGCGTCTCGTGCGGCGTCTGGTTGGCCATGCCGTTTTGAGGCTCGCTGTGGCCGTTCGTGCCGTTGGTACCGTGACCATTCGCGCCGTTGGTCTTTTCAGTGTGCGGCACGGGAACCATCGTACCGATGGGTCCGATCAGCTCGTTCCAGCTCGCATCGATCGCGCCGGGCTGTGCCTGCTGTCGTTCGTAAAGCTCGTCGAGAAATGCTAGCGATCCGCCGAGCTCGAGGATGTCGCGTGACATGCGGGCATCTTACGACCCCCGACCAAGCCTGGCGAGCTAGGGGACACTCCCCTTTTGACGGATTTCGGTGACTTTCTCGGCTGGGAGTTTGGGATTGCGTTCGATGCGAATTGCCTCGGCACGGACGAGCTGGCCGAGCTCCAAGAGCGTCAGCTTTGGATTGTCAATGGCGACGAGCTCGTGGCCTAGCGAGGTCAATTCGCCGGCGGCGACCAGCTCGAGCGAATAGTTGTCACTGATGATCATCGCCCCACCGATCGTCGCGATTCTCGGCATCGCGATCGTCGTGAGTGAGACATTATCTTCCACGTCGATCCGCCCTGCGTGCTCGAGCCGCGGCAAGAACAGGCCGCGCAGCGAGGGGTTCTTCTGCACCCGCACCGCGCCCGTAATCGTGGTGACGCGGTTGAGGCCTACTTCCTCGAGGCCGACCGTCGGTCCGACCACCAGGTCGCCATGGATCTCTTCGAGCTCGCGGAGCGGAGCCAGATCGATCGAGGCGCCGGTTCGGACGACCAGCCCGGTGACCTCTCGACAGCCCGCGATCCGTGACACATCGTCCTGCGAGCCGAGCATGACGATCCGGCCTTCCTGGCAGCGATCGCCTTTGCTCGGGTGGAACAGGAAGCAGCCCGCCAGCAGCGGGAGGACAACCACTACCTTCATTGAGTCATCGGTGCGTCGACCGCTTCGCCGTTGCACGCGCGCACGTAGCGCCGCACGGTCTCGGCGAGCCCGAGGTACAGCGCATCCGCGATCAACGCGTGACCGATCGAGGCTTCGGTGATCTCCGGCACCGCGCGCGCGAGCAGCGGCGTGTTGCGGAGGTTGAGATCGTGACCGCAGTTGACCTTCATGCCGAGCGCGACCGCTGCTTGCGCGGTGGCTTTGATGCGCGCGAGCTCGGCCTTGAGCTGCGGCTTGCCCCACGCGGCAGCATACGGTTCGGTATAGATCTCGATCCGATCCGCGCCGGTCGCCGCGACCGCTTTCATCATGTCGGGATTCGGATCGACAAAGATCGCGGTCCGGATCCCGAGCGGTTCGAGGCGCGCGATGATCGGCGCGATCACGTCGTGATCTTTCGGCAGGTCCCAGCCGTGATCGCTGGTGACCTCCCCCGGCTTGACCGGCACGAGCGTGAACTGATCGACCTTCAATTCGGCCGCCAGATCGACGAGCTCGGGCCGTGCGTCACCCTCGAGGTTGAGCTCGACGCCACGCGCGCGCGTCAGCTCGCGCAACGCGCGCACGTCGTCCACCCGGGTGTGGCGGTTATCGTGGCGCCAGTGGAGGGTCAACCCGTACGCGCCATTATCGAGGCAACACACCCCCGCGGTGTGTGGCGACGGATTCTGCGCGCCGCGCGAGTTACGCAGCAGGGCCACCTTGTTGAGGTTGACCGAGAGGTTGATCGCCACGCCGCGTTCATAGCACGCTGGGGCAACCGGTTCGGAGGGTGAAGAGGAGGCGACCTTTGAACCAGGCGATGCGTTTCGCTCTTACAACTCGGTTGACTGAGCCGTGTGCGTCTTCGCGGGGTTCGCGTAGACCTGCTCGGTACTCCCCGGCACCACGCCGAGCCGCGCGACGAGCGCGTGGTCACCACGCGGATCATCGGGGCCCCACACGCCGAACGCTTTCGCGAGCTCGGCCGGCTTCGCCGAACCTTCGACAGTCGCGCGGACGCGCACGCTGATCAGCGCCGGCGCATCAGGCCATTCGAGTGCGGCACACAGCTTCGCGGCGGCATCGCCGGCGATCACGGATGCATCGAGCGCGAGTCCGCGCACCTCGATGTCGCGCGCCTTCTTGTCGCCGTTCGCGACACGTGGCACGAGCACGCTGTTCTTGGCGAGGAACGCGCCGACGAGCCGACCGACGCGCGCTTCCTCGTAAGGCATGCCATCGGCCGCGGGGCGGATCACGACGTCGATCGCCTGGATCAACTTGCCGAGCCCTGGATCCCAGGACACTTTCGAGAGCACGTGGCCCGCGAGGCGCACGGTCTCGCAGGTCTGGATCTCGAGGCCCGGCGGACACACTTGCGCGAGGCGCTCGCGCACTTCCTCGGCGTTGAGCTCGACGCGCTCGGCATCGGACCCGACCTCCCAGGTCTTCGCACCGCGTACGGTGTGCTCGAGATCGATATCGACGAGCTCGCCGAGGCTCGGGACACCGAGCCCCAGCGCGGGACCGAACGACAGCCGCGGTTTGGGCGAGAACCCGCGCGTCATCGCGAGCGGCAGATCCGCGCGGCGCAGCGTGCGTGCGAACAACCGTACGAGATCGAGGTGACCGAGCAACGCGGCGCGACCGATCTTCGCGAACCGGATGCGATAGGTCGTATACGCGGTGCCCGCGCCGTGGTGACCCGCGAGTCGCACGCGCTCTGCACGCTCGGTCTCGCGATCGAAGGGCTTGCCCCGGCCCTGCTCTCTTCCGTCGTCTCTACCTTGTTCGGCGGGGCTGCCACCGCCGCGCTCCGAGACATCGATCAGCGCAGCGGCGGCATCGGCTGGCACCGCGCGCGGTCCGCTCGGCGCGACAGCACCGAGCGTGCGCAGCGCGACGAGCCGATCCTGGCGCATCTTCGAGAGGTCACACGCCACTCCACAGTCGTAGCAGACGATCCGGCGCTTATCCGGTTCGGCCTCGGCGAGGTTCGTGTGGTGGATCAGCATGCCGGCGACCTTGCCGCACGGTGGCGAGGCGCGGTTCTTCAGCGCCTTCTTGTACTCGTCGAGCAAGAAGCCATCTTCGAGACCGACATCGATGTGGTCCCACGGCAACCGCGCCGTGACCGGGCGCGTGTCGAGGTAGGTGTTCGCGTCGAGCCCGGCGTCGTTCAACGCGGTCTGCCAGCGCTCGAGCTCGAAGCACTCGTCCCACCCATCGAAGCGCGCCCCGGCGCGCCACACCGCCTCGATCACCGGCGCGAGCCGACGATCGCCGCGCGCGAGTACGCCCTCGATGAACGAAATGCCGCTGTGATGATGCTTGAGGCGCAGGCTGCGATCGGTGCGCGCGGTCTGGCGCAGGATCTGTTGTTTGCGCTCGATCTCGGCGAACGAATCCTGCGCGGCCCACTGCAGCGGCGTGTGCGGCTTCGGCACGTGCGAGCTCACGCTGACCGTGACCTCGGCGCGTTGCCCGGCGAGGCCGCGGCCGACCTTCAGCATACGCAGGCCGGTCTCGACGATGCCGCGGACGTCCTCGTCCTCCTCGGTCGGCAGGCCGATCATGAAGTACAGTTTCAGGCGGTGCCAGCCGCGCGAGAACACGCGGCGCGAGCTCTCCTCGATGTGCTGCTCGGTGACGTTCTTGTTGACCACGTCGCGCATCTTCTGGGTGCCGGCCTCGGGCGCGAACGTCAGGCCGCTGATCCGCGTGAGCGCGAGCTCGTCGAGGAGATCCTCGTTGAGCCCGTAGGCGCGCAACGACGCGACCGACATCGAGACCCCGCGCTTCCTGAGCTCGGCCGCGAGGTTCTTCACGAGCGGCGTGATGCTCGAGAAGTCCGCTGTCGACAGGCACGTCAGGCCGGTCTCGTCGTAGCCCGCCTTGTCGACGCCATCGAGCAGCGACTTTGCGATCGATTGCGGCGAGCGCTCGCGGACCGGTCGATAGATCATGCCGGCCTGGCAGAACCTGCAACCCTCGGTGCAGCCGCGAGCGATCTCGACCGACGCGCGCTCGAACACCGCTTCGGCGTACGGCACCGGGGCATCGCTCGGGAAGGGATAATCGTCGAGGTTCGCGACCATCGCGCGCTGGATCCTCGCGGGCGCGCGGGGATCGAGC